>Ga0209253_10000553_pt1 | contig 32355 bp, 25 predicted proteins | sample FrelakmetBRP12BR_FD_187145 | JGI IMG/M metagenome (GOLD analysis project Ga0209253, IMG submission 187145) | Freshwater lake sediment microbial communities from the University of Notre Dame, USA, for methane emissions studies - BRP12 BR (SPAdes)... | ecosystem: Environmental > Aquatic >... | reverse complement strand
CGACTTCTCGGTGGTCGGACGCTTCGAGCAGGTCGGGCCGGCCCAGTTCCAGGCCGCCCGCCTCCTCGACGGAGCGGTCCTTCCGCTCAGCCCCTTGCCGCACCACACCGGCGTCGCCGAGGCCCGGCTGTGGCGTGCCGCCATCGGGCGCCGTCCGGTCGCGGCCCAGCTTCCGTCGGACGCGCCAGCAGCCCTGGCGATGCGCTACGCAGCAGCGCTGGCGACCTCGGGCGTCGCCGTCGGCCTCGAGGAGGGGGAGCGAGCCTCGGCCGTGGCGCCGGTCCGGAGACTGCTCTCCGAGCACGCCCGGCGACGCGACGGTCGCCCGTTCGAGGACGCGGTCTCGGAGTGCCTGGTCTTCTACTCGCCGGAGGCCGACCTGTGGTCGAGCGGCCTCCACAGGCTCGAGGTCGAGGAGGTCGGCGAGGCCCTCTCCCGCCTCCACGTCCAGTGGGACGTGGCCACGGGCGGAAGCCCGCTGCGACCCGGGGCGGTGCTGCTCCTCCCCCAGGCCACCGGGATCACGCCTGTCGAGGCCGCCGCGGTGTCGCGTTTCCTGGAGGCGGGAGGCCGGGTGGTCGCACTCGGCGAGGCCCGTGCCTCGGGCCCGGGCGGACGCCTCCTCGCCCCGTTCCTCCCCGAGACCAAGGTGGGCAAGGCCAAGGCAACCCGCGCCGGAGAGGGGGCGCTGCTGGCCCTGCCTCCGCTCGTGCCCCCCCCGTCGGCCGGCCCGCTCGCAGGCGTGCCCTCCTCCGAACCGCTGGAGCGGGGGCTCGCCTCCCTGCTCGGGCTCGGGCGGCGCGCCATCCAGGTCTACTCACCGTCGCCGCTCTCGGTCTCGGCCTGGCGTCCCCTCAAGAGGATTGACGTCCACGTGTCCGCCCTCTCCGACGGCGTGGTGCGCGGCGCCACGCTGGTCCTCTCCACGGACCTGGCCGGGTCGGCACGCCGGGCCCGCTTCCGCGGCACCGGGGGGCTCGACGAGAAGCTGGCGCTCGTGCCTTCGGCCGGCGAGGTCGCCGCGGTGCTGCCCGAGTTCGAGGGCTACGGCGTGCTCTCGCTGGTCTCCTGATCCGGCCAGACGTCCGGACCCTTGACTGGCAGTGTCACGGTGAAGGTCGTGCCTCGACCGGGCTCGCTCGAGACCTGGATGGTGCCGCCGTGGCGCGCCACGATTCCCTGGACGATGGAGAGTCCCAGCCCCACCCCGCGCCCGCCCTCCTTGGTGCTGAAGAAGGGCTCGAAGATCCGGGCGCGCACGTCGGGCGCCATCCCGCGCCCGTCGTCGACGATCTGCGCCACCACGCGATCGTCGCGGGCGCTGAGACCGAGCGTGACCGTTCCCCCCTCGGGCGGCAGGGCGTGCGCGGCGTTGGTGACCAGGTTCACGAAGACCTGGAGCAGGCTCGCCCGGGCGCCCAGGATCCTGGGAGCGGGCTCGATCTCGAGGCGCACCCGGGCCTTGGCATCCCGCAGCGCCGGATCGCACATGCGAGCGACCTGGTCGAGCAGCGAGCCGAGGTCGAGCGGCTCGGGCCGATCGGCCGATGGCTTGGCGTAGGTGATGAGGTCTCGCGCGAGCTTCTGGATCCGCTCCCCGGCGTCGCGGATCCGTCGCAGCTTCTCGGCGTCACCCGGGTCGAGACCGCTGCCCCGGCGGCGCTCCAGGAGGTGGTCGGAGTAGGTCACCACCGCCACCAGCGGGTTGTTGAGCTCGTGGACGATTCCGGCGGCCAGCTTTCCGAAGGCCGCCAGGCGCTGGAAGTGCTCGGCCCGCCGCTCCATGGCCCGGAGCGCGGTGAGGTCCTGGCCGATGGCAATGACCCCCTCGACGTCGCCACCGTGTCCGATGATGGGCGCGGTGTGGAAGGCCACCAGCGCCTCGCCGCCGCCAGAGACCACGAGCCGGGTCTCGAAGCCGGTCACCGCCTCGCCGGCGATGCTCCGCTCGAGAACCGCCCGGGTCCGATCCCGCTCGCCGGCCGGCAGGAGCGATAGCAATTCGGCTCCCAGCGCATCCTCGCGCCCGAGGCCGGTGAGCCGGGCCACGGCTCGGTTGAACACGAGCACCTGGTGCTGGCGGTTGGTGACGACGATGAGGGCGTTGGCGTTCTCCAGCAACTCCTCGAGAAAAGTCTTGAGGAAGGTGAGCTCCTCGACGGAACGCAGGTTTCGAACGCCCTGCGCGGCGGGGTTGGTGACCTGAAGCAGCAGCGGCTCGTCGGCGGCCGGGTCGCCGGGAGCTCCGGGAGGGTACTCGAGGCTCACCACGCCGAAGAGCTGGCTCCCCACCGCCATGGGAACGGCGACGGCACGGACGCACCCGTCGCAGACCGGGACGTCCACGTCCACGAGGCGGACGCCCCCCGACTCGAGGGCCGCCTCGGACAGGCCGCCGTGGCGCACCGCGGCGCGGCGGAGCGAGATGGGGAGAGGTGCGTCCGGGACGGCCAGGGCGCTGCCGACCACCCCCACCGGCGCGAGCGTCTTGGGATCGAGCAGCCGGATGCAGTGGGCTCGCCCGGGGAAGAGCGACGAGAGGGCGCGGGCGAGCGCTGCGGCCACGTCCTCGCGGGCGTGGGCCTGGGCCAGCTCGCGGGAGAGGTCGAGCAGCGCGCGGGTCCCCCCCGGGCCCGGGACCGGGGGCGCCTCCTCGAGGAACGCGAGCCACGGGCCGTCGGCGACCCGGCCCCCGCGGACGTCCATGCCGGGTGGCAGGAGATCGGCGACCTCGCGACCGGCGCAGCGCGCGGCGTCGAGGCCGACCGCGCGACCGAAGGCGGTGTTGGCCCAGGCGACGCGCCCCCGCTCGACCACGGCCGCCGCCACCGGCGACGCCTCGAGCGCGGCCGCGATCCTGGCGGCCGCTGAAATTTCACTCTCCGTATCGACAGCCACGCAGCCCCTCCCGCCGCTCACCGACCTGCGCGGAAGGCCGCGGCGGCCGCCGCCAGCACTTCCTTGACGGGCACGCCGTGCTCGCGGGCGCGGGCCAGGCAATCATCGTACTCCGGGTGGGCCCCCACGGTCGCCGCGCCCCGGCGCGCCACCTTGACTCGCACCTCGCCGTAGGCCGTCGCCACCGGCACGAGCTCGCGGTCCAGCTCGATCCGGTCCACCGCGTGGAAGCGAACGCCCAGCGTGGTGGTCTCGTCGAGCAGGACACGCGCCACCGCGTCACGCCGGTCTCCGGGGGAAAGCACCCCGAGGAGCAGGCCGGGTCGCCCCTTCTTCATGGTGAGAGGCGCGGCCCAGGCGTCGAGCGCGCCTGCGGCGAGGGCGGCCTCGATGGCTCGAGCCACGAGCTGTCCCGGGCAGTCGTCGAGGTTCGCCTCCAGGACCCAGAGCCCGCCGCTCGCCATCTCCTCGCCCAGCGTCATGCGGAGCACGTTGGGTCGGTCGGGCCACCGCGCCCTGCCCACGCCGTAGCCGACCTGCTCGGGCACGAGGGCCGGGAACGAGGCCGGGTCGGCGACCTCGGCCAGCTCGGCGAGCAACGCCGCGCCGGTGGGGGTCACGGCCTCTCCCGGCGGGCCCCCCGGACGCACGGGGATCCCCCTCAGGATCTCCAGCACCGCCGGCGGCGGCACCGGCAGACGCCCGTGTGCGGACGCGACGAACCCTTGCCCCAGCTCTGGCGGCGCGCAGAGCACCCGGGGCCAGCCCAGGATCTCCATCACCGCGGCGGCACCGCAGACATCGACGATCGAGTCGAGTGCGCCGACCTCGTGGAAGTGGACCTTCTCCACGGCCACGCCGTGGACCCGGGCCTCGGCCCGTCCGATCCGCTCGAAGACCGAGCGCGCGGTGGCGCGGGCCCGCGGAGCCATTCCGCTTCCGTCGATCACCGCGAGGATCTCCGGCAAGTGCCTCGGCCGGGCCTGGCCTTCCTCCACCAGCACGTCCACCTGGGTTCCCCGGACGCCCCCCGACTCGGCTGGCCTCGCGAGCAGGCGGAATCCCGGCACGCCAAGCGTCGAGAGCGCGCCGTCGAGCGCGGCCCGATCCACCCCCAGGTCGAGGGCGGCGCCGAGGAACATGTCGCCGGCGATTCCACCCACGGGCTCGAGGAGCAGGAGCTTGGCCATCCGGTCCACCTTCACTTCCGGGCGATGAGCCCGGCCACGAATCCGGCGCCGAAGCCGTTGTCGATGTTCACCACGCTGACGTTCGGCGCACAGGAGTTGAGCATGGTGAGGAGCGGCGCAATCCCGCCCAGGCTGGCGCCGTATCCGACCGACGTGGGCAGGCCGATGATCGGCTTGCCCACCAGCCCGCCCACCACGCTGGGCAGCGCCCCCTCCATGCCGGCCGCCACGATCACCGCCACCGCCCGGTCGAGCTCGCCGCGGCGGGCCAGCAGCCGGTGCAACCCGGCCACCCCCACGTCGTACACCCGGATGGCGGGAACCCCCATCACCTCGAGCGTCACCGCCGCCTCCTCGCAGACCGGGATGTCGCTCGTGCCGGCGCAGCAGATCGCCACCGGGCCTCGCACCGGGAGTTCCATGCGTCCACGGGAGAGCGTGCGGGACACCGGGTCGTAGCGGGCCCCACGCACGGCGCGCCGGGCAGGGGCGGCCTTGTCGGCATCCAGCCGGGTCACCAGCAGCGGCCCCCGGGCCGCGAGCTTCCGGGCGATGGCCGCCACCTGGGCAGCCGTCTTGCGCTCGGCGAAGACCACCTCGGGCATTCCCACTCGAAGCGTCCGGTGGTGGTCGAGGGTGGCGAACCCTCCCAGTTCCTCGTAGGGCGCCCCCTTCAGCGCTCCCACCACCTCCTCCACGTCGGCATCGCCCCGGTGGAGCCGCCCGAGCAGCTTGCGCAGCCCCTTCTCGTCCATCAGGGCGTCTCCAGGGCCCTGGCGAGTCCGTCGATCCGGGCCGGGTCGGGGAGGAGGAGCAAGGTGCCGCTCGCCTCTGGGCACCCGAACCGCACCCCCACTGCGGGCCCGACGGCGCCCGGCGCGAGCACGTCCAGGCAGGCGCGCGGCCGGCCGCGGGTGAGCCGCGGCACACCGTGAAGCAGCGGGATGTGAAGGCGGCGGGCCAGTGCCGACACGAAGGCCGACCCGGCGATGTTTCCGGCCTCGACGAGCGCGCTCTCCCCCACCGTGTCGAGGGAACCCGCCGCGGCTTCGGGCACGAGCTGCTGCGAGACCCGCTCGGCTTCCTCGGCGGAGACCAGGATGAGCAGCCGGCCGCCCAGCGGTTCCTGGAGATCCATGGCCACGGCGACGAGCTCCAGATCGGGGCGCCCCACCAGCCGGGTAACGCCGGCCGGGTCGGGCCCTTCGACGACCTGAACATCGCCGATGCTGGCAGTGCGCCCCAGCAGCCGTCCCATCGTGCGCGCCGCCTCGCGCCCGCCCTCGGCCGCCAGCCCGCGAAGCGTTTCCAGGGCCTCGGCCCGGCGCGGATCGACAGGGCTCACGGCGCCACCAGCCTGGCGACGTCGAGCACGAAGACCGGCCGGCCGTTCCCGAGCACGGTCACCGCCGACAGGCCGGGGACGAGAGAGAGGGGGCCGTGGAGGGGTTTCAGCACCGCCTCCTGCTGCCCGAGCAGCTGGTCCACCGCCAGGCCGACCCGTCCCGCGTCACCTTCCGTGATGACGACGGAACGGCGCCCGGCCTCCGGCGCTGGACCGGCCCCGAGGAGCGTTCCCAGGTCGTGGACCGGCACGTGGCCTCCGCCGAAGGCGAGCTGCGGCGACCCGCCGGCGCGCTCCAGCGCCTCCAGTCGAGCCTCGGCGGCGCCGTGCACCTTCGAGACCGGGATGGCCAACACCTCCGCCCCGACCCGCACCAGCAGCACGGGCTGGATGGCCACGGTGAGCGGAAGGCGCAGCGTGAACCGGGTCCCGACCCCGGAGCGGCTCTGGATGGAGAGGTTCCCGCCCAGAGCCTCGGCGTTCCTCTTCACGGCATCCATTCCCACGCCTCGCCCGGAGACGTCGGTTACTTCACTCGTGGTTGATACCCCGGGCAGGCAGGCGAGCAGGAGCACCTCGGCCTCCGGAAGGGCCGCGGCGGCCTCCGCGCCGATGGCCCCGCGCGCCACCGCCGCCCGGCGCAGCGCCTCCGGGTCCATGCCTCGCCCGTCGTCGGAGATCTCCAGGATCACCTGGTCGCGCTCGCGGCGCGCCGAGACCTCGACGCGGCCGGTCGGGCGCTTTCCCGCCGCGATGCGCTGGGCCGCGCCCTCGACGCCGTGGTCCACCGCGTTCCGAAGCAGGTGCAGGACCGGATCGGCGATCTCGTCGAGCAGCGCCCGGTCCACCTCGATCTCGGCTCCGGTCACCACCACCTCGACCTGCTTTCCGGTGCGTCGGGCCAGGTCGCGAGCCGCGCGTGGAAGCCGGTCGGTGAGCACGGTGAGCGGCGTCATCCGGGCCTCCATCACCCGGCCGTGAAGGTCCTTGACGATGGCCTGGAGCTGGTCGACCCCCTCCTCGTGCTCTCGCCGCTGGGGCTCGGGGGTGGCGCGCCCGATCTCCCGAAGCCGTGCGGTGGCGAGCAGCAACTCCCCGGCCACGTCGAGGAAATCGTCGAGAAGCTCGGCGCGCACCCGCACGGTGCGGGCCGGCTCGGCGGGCGGCTCGGGGCGCGGGGCAGGCGGCGTCTCCTCGACCTCGACCTCCGCCTCCCCCACCTCGACCCGGGCCAGATCGGCGATCTGGTGCAAGGTTCGCTCGATCTCCTCCGCCGGCAGCGAGGTCTCGATCTCGACGACGAGCCGGCGGTCGGGCATGCGGCCGCCGCGCAGCTCCTCCGCGGCCGGGATCGACGACGCGATCCGGCCCACGTCTCCGAGCCGCTTCAGCACCAGGAAGCCGCGCACGGCCGGGACCGGGCTCGAGGCCAGGACCTCCACCTCGATTCGAAGCCGGCGGCCAGCGGGGGGCGCGAGCGGCCTGGCGGCGGGCTCGACGGCGGACTTCGCCGGGGCGGAAACCCCGCCAGCGACCGGCTCCACCCCTCGCAACAGGCTGGCCTGGACGTCCAGCCGTTCGGCCACGGCCTCGTCGGGCGCCGGCGAGCCGCCGGCCGCCGCCTTCTCCACCATCCCGGAGATGACGTCGGTGGCCGCCAGCAGGACATCCACCACCTCGGAACCCGGGGCTCCGCCGCGCGCGCGCAAGGCTCCGATGACGTCCTCGGCCCGGTGAGCCACCAGCGCGATGCCCTCCTGCTGCATGGCCGCGGCCATGCCTTTCACGCTGTGTGCGTGGCGGAAGAGCTCGTCGACGATGGGGGTCGGATCCTCGCCGCCGGCTCCAGCCTGCTCCAGCCGCACCAGCCCCTGCGAGAGGGCCTCGAGGTGTTCCTTCGACTCCGAGACGAACAGAGCCAGGTATCTCGAGAGGTCCCAGTTCACCGTGGGTCGCTCCCGATGACCTCTCAGGCCTCGCCGAGGACCTTCTTCACGACCGAGATCACGTCCTCGGACCGGAACGGCTTCACGATGAAGTCGCTGGCGCCGGCCTCGATGGCCTCCATCACCAGCGCCTCCTGGCCGAGGGCGCTGCACATCACCACGACCGCCCGTGGGTCGACCTTGACGATCTCCCGGGTGGCCTCGATGCCGCTCTTGAACGGCATCACGATGTCCATGGTGGTGATGTCGGGGCGCAGCTCGCGGAACTTCTCCACGGCCTCCAGACCGTTGGCTGCCTCGCCAACCACCTCGAAGCCTCCGGCGGTGAAGATGTCGCGGATCATGTTTCGCATGAAGACCGCGTCGTCGACGATGAGGACTTTCTTCGGCATGCCCGGACAAGGTACCACCCGCACCGGCCCTGCGAAAGGATCGACCGCGGCCCTTCTTCGCCAGGGGCCTAACCTGCCGGTCCCCGGAAGAGACGCTTGGCTGCAGCGGCCAGGGCGTCGGGATCGAGGACCGCCACCGGGGACCCCCGAACCGCGGAGAGCCCCTTCACCGGAAGTCCGTCGCCGGGCCGGTCGGACGGACCCACCAGCTCGACTCCCAGGACCTCGTCGACCAGGAATCCCAGTGCCCGCCGCTCCCGATCGAGTACCAGCACCTGCCCTTCCCCGTCGCCGAGCGCCCGGCCCGGCAGGCCGAGCAGGGGCGCCATCTCCACCACGGCCACGACCCGACCCCGCAGGCTCATGGCTCCCAGGACCGGGGGGCCGGTGCGCGGCACGCGGGCAAATGTGGGGGCGGGGGGCACCACCACGGTCACCGACTCGAGCGGAAGCGCGAAGCGCTCGCCCCCGGCGCGGAAGAGGACGTGGCGCAGGTCGGCGTCCACGGCCCTACCGGTCGAGGCGGAACCGCGAGACGACGCTCTGGAGCTCGAGGGAGAGGTTCAGCAACTCCTGGGCCGCGCTCGCCATCTGGGAGACCGAGGCGGTCTGCTCGACGATCACCTTGCGGACCTGCTCGGTGGAGGTGGCGTTGCCCGTGGCGACGTCGGAGATGTCGTCCATGGCCCGCACCATGTCGGCCGAGCCCTGGAGCTGGTCGCGGGCCGCCTCCGAGATGACCCGCACCTTGTCGGCGCCGGCCGCAGCCACTCCGGCGATGCCGTCGAGCGAGCGCATGATGGCGTTCAGATCCTCGCGCCCCTCTCCGAGCTCGGCCACCGAGGCCCGCATGGCCTGGACCACGCCCGAGGCCCGGGCCGACACGTCGGCGGCCACCGCCGAGATCTGCTCCCCGGAGCGCCCGGCGCTCTCTGCCAGCTTTCGAACCTCCTCGGCCACCACGGCAAAGCCGCGGCCGTACTCGCCAGCGCGCGCCGCCTCGATGGTGGCGTTGAGCGCGAGGAGGTTGGTCCGCTGGGAGATGCTGGTGATCACCTCGACGATCTGGGTGATCTCGCGGGTCCGCTCGCCGAAGGCGAACACCTGCTCGCTGGCGGCCTCGATCCGGGCGAAGACCTTCTTCACCTTCTCCGCCGCCAGGCGCGCCGCCTCGCCCGACTGTGTGGCGCCGGAGGAGGTGTCGGCGCTGGCCTTGGCGGCCTCCTCGGCACTCCGGGCGGTGCGCTCGATGGAGGCGGCGATGTCGCCGATGACCTTGGAGGTTCGCTCCACGAGGCTGGACTGCTCCTCTGCGCCCTGGGAGATCTTGGCCATGGAGCTGGCCACCTCGTCGGTGGAGGCGTTGACCTCCTCGGCAGAGGTCTGCAGCTCGTTGGCGCTCTCGGCCACCGACTGGGCGGTCCGCTGGATGCGGGAGACCAGGTCGCGCAGGTTCTCCTGCATGGTGCGGATCGACCCGGTCAGGTCGTCCACCTCGTCGTGGAAGCCGCGCTGCTCCTCGGAGACCACGCTCTTCGAGAGATCTCCGGCGCTGATCTCGACCGCGGACAGCCTGAGACGGGCCAGCCTCGTCACCCGGAGCACCGCTGCCGAGAGGGCGTAGCCGGCCACCAGCGTCAGCGCGACGAGCACGGCGTCGGCGACGAGGGCGCGCCCGGGCAGGAGCCGCTCCTTCACGAGCGGCGTGGCGAAGAGGATGAAGACCCCGAGGATGACGTAGGAGACGAGGAGCTTGGTCTGGAGCGAGACGCTTCGCCCGGGGGACGGGGACGGGGCGCGAAGGTCCCGGTCGGGCGTGCGGCCGCGGAGGGCCACGAGATGGGGCGGCGTGTCCTGCCCGTGCGCCGGTGGGCGATTCGACGGGCGGTCCTGGCGCAGGCTCCTCGACACGGGCACTCCTCTCGCGCAGCAGGGGGAACGGTGAATCCTACGCCCGGCGGCGCCCCGGTCCAAGAACGCGCACGGAATGAAAGTGGTCGTGCCCGGCCCGGCGCGGCCGATGGAGGGAACCCCCACCTTTCACCACCCGGATGCCGCCCTTCGCCTCCATCTCCCCGATCACCGCGACCGGCGTCCTGGCCCGGCGAGCGACCCCCTGAAGGGCCCGGAGCCTCGCCGGGGGGACGGCGAGCAGCAGTTCGTAGTCCTCTCCGCCGGAGAGTGCCTCCTCGAAGGGATCGACGCGCCCCTTCGTGGCCGCCTGATAGGCCCGCGAAAGCGGCAGCCAGTCGAGCTCGACCCGCGCCCCGGTCCCGGAGGCCTCGCACAGGTGCCCCAGGTCCTGGAGGAGACCGTCCGAGATGTCGATGGCCGCCCGGGCGACGCCCACCGCTCCCTGGCCGAGCGCGAGCCGCGGCACCGGCATTCGCTGCCGGGCGACGAGCGGCCGGGCTGCGCCGGGCGAGAGGCCCAGGGCCGCGCCGCCCAGGCTGCCGCTCACCACGAGCAGGTCGCCCACGCGCGCGCCGGAGCGGAGCAGGGCTCTGCCTCGCCGGACCACGCCGATCACCGTCACGGTCAGGGACGTCTGGCCGGCGGCGGTGACGTTGCCTCCCACCACGCTCGTCCCGTGACGGCGGGCGCAGCGGGCGAGCCCGCGCCCCACTCGTTCGAGCCAGTGCAGGTCCGCATCGGGCGGCGTGGCCAGCGCCACCAGCGCCCAGAGCGGCCTCGCGCCCATGGCGGCGACGTCCGACAGATTCACTGCAAGTGACTTCCACCCCACCTCCTCGGGCGAGAAGTCTCCGCCGAAGTGGACCCCTTCGACCACCGCGTCCACGGTGGCCACGAGGTCGTGGCCGGGTGGCGGCCGGAGCACAGCCGCGTCGTCGCCGATGCCAACCTGAACGCCCGTCCCGGCCAGGAAGGATCGCGTGAACTTCTCGATGAGCAGGAACTCGCCCGGAATCGCCACGGGGAGCTATCCCGCCGCGGCCGTCGGGTGGGCCCGGACCGCCAGCGCCGCCGGGCCGGACGCCATCACCGGAAGCGACAGGGTGAAGGTCGTGCCCTGGCCGGGAACGGACTCGACCTTCACGTCGCCGGCGTGGGCCTCGACGTAGCTCTTCACGATGGCAAGGCCGAGGCCGGCCCCGCCGAACTCGCGGGTGGTGGTCCCATCCACCTGGAAGAAGACGTCGAAGACCCGCGCCAGGTTCTGGGGCGCGATGCCGATGCCGGAGTCCACCACCAGGACGGCCACCCGGTCGGTGCCGTCGGCACGGGCCTGGACGGTGACCGACCCGCCCGAGGGGGTGAACTTCACCGCGTTCGTCACCAGGTTGATGAGCGACTGGCGGATCTTCTCGCGGTCACACTGGACGGGAGGCAACTGGGCCGGCTGCCAGGTCACCCGCAACCCCTTCTTCCGGGCGTGCGGCGTCACGGTGGCGACCGCGTCTCGCATGACGGTGTTGACGTCGACCTCGGAGACCACCAGCTTCACGCGGTTGGCCTCGATCTTGGAGATGTCGAGGATGGAGGTGATGAGCCCGAGCAGGCTCTCGCCCTTGTCCATGATGATCTGGAGATACTCGCGCTGCTCGGCGGTGAGCGGCCCGCCCAGCCCTTCGAGCATCATCTCCGAGTAGCCGATGACGCTGGTGAGCGGCGTGCGAAGCTCGTGGCTCATGGTGGCCAGGAAGTTGGACTTGAGCCGGTCGAGCTCCTTCAGGGCCTGGTACGAGCCCTCGATCTGCCGGTTCTTCTCCTGGACTTCCCGGTAGGACTCCTGCACCGCCTCGATGTGGAGACGGGCGGTCAACAGATTCTTGTGGCCGGTGAAGACCAGCACGTCGAGGATCTCGGCGAAGTGCTTGAGGACCTTCTCTGCCGTGGCCTGCGGGACGCGCCGGATCTTCTGGAGGTAGGAGGCCGCCACCTTCTCGTCGAAGTCGGGCGAGAGCTCGGCGAGGGCCCTGGGCAACGCCACCAGGTCGTCGGGCACGAAGGGGCCAAAGACGATCCGGCCGATCACGTCCCCCTCGTAGAGCACCGGCTGGATCGCGTAGCGGCAACCCGCGAAGCAGTTGACGGTGCTGGGAGCGGGCTCCTCGTGCAGCGGCTCGGTCTTCACCCGCTGGACGGTGGCCATGCACTGCGTGCGGCCGTCCGGGGTCTGCCACAGGTAGCCGCAGAAGTCGGCGTTGCCGACCTTCACGTCCACCAGCCGGTTGCCGGCCCCGTCGAAGACCTTCAAGCCGATCCGGTACAGCTCGGCGAACGACTGGCAGACCTCGGAGAACGACCGGAGGTCGAGGAGGTCGCCGAGCGGCGTCGCCTGGAGGAGCACGGACGGCTGGATCTTCATCTGGCTTCCACGCGGCTCAGGACCGAGCCGAGGAACTCGTTCTCCGGGAGGGCGAATCGTCTCGAGAGTCCGAGGGAGCGATCCATGTCGCGGTAGCAGAGGGCCAGCAGCACCCGGAGGGTCTCGAGCACCCCCTCGCCCTGGATGGCCTTGGCCGGAACCACCGGGACCTTGGGCCCCCGCGACAGGTCGGCGAACTCGTCGTCCCGGACGTCCTCGAGGTCCATCTTGTTCTTCTGGATGACGATGGGGATGGCGTGCGGGTCGAGGCCGTTCGCCTCGAGGTTGCGAAGCATGTCTTTCCAGTAGGCGAGGGTCGAGGCGGTCTCGGACTTCCGGCTGTCGGCGACGAAGACCAGCGCGTCGCTCCCCTGCAGGACGATGCGACGCGTCGACTCGTGCATGACCTGGCCGGGGACGGTGTAGAGCTTGATCTTCACCTTGACCCCGCCGGGCGTGCGAAAGAAGACCGGCATCATGTCGAAGAAGAGGGTCCTGTCGTCCTTGGTATCGAGGGTCATGAGCCGCCCGCGCACCTTGGGGTCCATCTTCTCGTACAGGGACTGGAGATTGGTGGTCTTCCCGGACAAGGCTGGACCGTAGTAGACGACCTTCACCGCGAGCTCGCGGCTCTCCTCGTTGAATTGAGCCATGGACCTGCCAGCTCCTCGCTCACTTCCCCCGCCTTGCCGGTCAACGTAACGCAAAGACGGGTGCGGTTCCAGCAAACGGCCCCCAAGACGGGTGACCGCCTTCAGCGAGGGACGGCTTCCCACCAGCGGCGCGCTTCTTCCACGGAGCGGAGCATCGGGCTGGGCGGGAGCGACGCCAGGAAGGCCCGTCCGTAGCCGCGGGTGGTGAGCCGCGGGTCGAGCACCGCCACGAGACCGCGGTCGGCGCGAGAGCGGACGAGGCGCCCGAAGCCCTGGCGAAGCTGGAGGGCGGCCGCCGGAACCTGAAGCTCGGAGAAGGCGTCACGCCCGTCGTCGGACAGCGCCTTCATTCGAGCCGCGAGCACAGGGTCGTTGGGCGGCGCGAAGGGAAGCCGGTCGATCACCACGAGCGAGAGGGCCTCTCCGGGAACGTCCACGCCCTCCCAGAAGCTCTGGGTGGCGAAGAGCACCGACGGGCGCTCTCGGAACGACTCGAGGAGCCGGTGCTTGGGGCGCTCGCCCTGGAGGAGAAGTTGCCAGGGCAGGTCGGAAAGCGCCTCCCGGAAGGCGAGCATGTTTCGCACCGACGTGCACAGGACGAACGCCCGGCCGCCGGTGATCTGGGCGAGCTCCCGGACGGCGCTGGCCGCAGCGGCCACGAAGCCGGGCTGGTTGGGATCGGGGAGTCCGGCCGGTGCCACCAGCGCGGCCTGGGTGGCATAGTCGAACGGGCCGGGGAAGGTGCGCTCGTCGACGTCGAAGTCCTGGCGCAGCCCGACCTGCCGCCGGAAGTAGTCGAAGCGCCCCTGGGTGGCGATGGTGGCGCTCGTGAAGATCACCGTGTCCACGTTGCGGTAGAGCCTGGTGACGAGTTCCTCGGCCACGTCGATGGGGGCTGCGCGAAGGAAGACGCCGCGGCCCCTGGCCTCGGCGAAGAAGACCCGGGACGGCTCCTTCATGGCGGTCACCGCCGCGAGCTCCACCCGAAGCTCCGCGGCGCGCCGCGCGATCTGGAGGAAGGCGGGCGACGGGTCGTCGGCCAGTTCGGCGCGAAGCTCCTCCATGGCCGAATCGAGACGCTCCTGCTCGCCGGCGAGTGGCGCGAGCATGGCGGGCACGAGCGGCCCGCGCAGGCTCTCCTCCTCCGCCCTGCGTCCGCCCCGCGGAGGCTCGGGGCGACCGGAGCTCTGGGCGAGCGCCCGGGCCACCGATCCGAAGAAGCGCTCACCGGCCTTGGCGAGCTCCCCGGTGGTGCGCTTCAGCATGGAGGCCAGGTCGGGGCGGTCCGCCACGGTCCGCTGGGCGTCGCGCGCCAGTTCCTCCACCCGATAGGACGAGACCTGAAGCCCGAAGTACTCGGTGGCCACGTCCTCGATGGCGTGGGCCTCGTCGAAGATCACGGCCTCGTAGGGCGGCAGCACCTCGACCCCGGCCCGGGAGGTGCGCATGGCCAGGTCGGCGAAGAAGAGGTGGTGGTTCACGAGCACGATCTCGGCAGCGGCGGCGCGGGCCCGGGCCCGCTGGACGAAGCAGTCCTCCCAGCGCAGGCACTCCTTGCCCAGGCAGGTCTCCCCGGTCGCGGAGAGGTCCTTCCAGGCCAGGTAGGAGTCGGGCAGGTCGACCTCGCTCCGATCGCCGGTGGCGGTGGTGCGCGACCACTCCCGGATCCGGGGCCAGAGGGCGGCCTCCTCCCGGGTAGGGAAGATGGGGTGGCGCTCGAACTCCTCGCCGCGGGCCAGGCAGTAGTAGTTGGCGCGCCCCTTCAGATATGCCGCCGAGATCTCGACGCCGCAGCGGTCGCGGAGCAGCGGGATGTCCCGGAACCAGATCTGCTCTTGCAGGTTTCGCGTGGCGGTGGAGATGACCACCCGCCGGCCCGACTGGACCGCAGGCAGAAGGTAGGCGAGCGTCTTCCCGGTGCCGGTGCCGGCCTCTGCGACGAGGAAGCGGCGACGAGAGAGCGCGTCTGCCACCGCCTCCGCCATGCGGATCTGATCCGGACGCGGCTCGTAGCCTTCGAGCACGCGCGCCAGACGGCCGCCGGGGGCGAGCACCGCCTGGATGGCGCTCCGCGTGGCGCCGGCTCGGGGGTCGCCGGTCACAGCCGGATGGGAACCGCGACGAAGGTGAGGAGGAAGAGCAGCATCGACGCCACCGCCACTGCGCGTCGGCCCCCCGTGATGGGCTCGTCGACGATGGCCGGCGGGTGACGCAGGCCGATGGCGAGCCGCGTGAGCAGCCACCAGACGAGCCAGTTCAGCGAGACGAAGATCCCGGCGGCAAAGAGCGCCCAGGAGACGAGGCCCGACAGCCGGAGCGCGCGCCGCTCGCCCAGCCAGGCATAGGTCACGTGACCGCCGTCGAGCTGGCCGATGGGGATGAGGTTCAGGGTCGTCACGAAGAGTCCCAGCCACGCCGCCAGCGCCACCGGGTGCACGAAGACGTCGTACCCGGGAGCGAGCGGACCGACCACCAGTCGCTGCAGTCCATAGGTGAGCAGGCTGTCGCCGAACACCATGGTGTCGCCGCCCCAGGAGAGCGTCTCCCCCTGGAGCAGAGCCTGCGCGATGGACCAGATCGACCCGGTGTTCGCGACCGCCATCTCCCCGACCGCGCGGACCTCGGAGTGGGCGAGCCCCCAGGCGTAGAGGGGCACGGCCACGAGCGCGCCCGCGATGGGACCGCCTGCGCCGATGTCGAGCACCGCGTCGCGCGACGGGATGGGAGAGCGCAGCCGGATGAGCGCGCCCAGCGTCCCGAAGCTGCTGGGCATGGGGATGAAGTAGGGAAGCGTCGAGTCCACCCGCCAGGCCCGGGCCTGCAGGTAGTGCCCCATCTCGTGGGCGAGCAGGATGGCGAGGATGGCGGTCGAGTAGGAGAACCCGGCCAGCAGGAGGCCGGGAATGCCGTCGGCGGAATAGCCGGCGAAGCCGGCGCCCGAGAGCACCGTGGTCCCGATGGTGGCGAGCAAGAGAACGCCGTTCAGCCACGGAAGCCGGCGCCCTCGCGGTGCGATGTCGTTGCTTCCGTCCACTTCGATCCGTCAGGGGGCCGTTACCGGCGCCCCGCCCAGCTCCTCGGAGCGCATCTCGCGGATGGCGCCCTGGTCGACGGTGAGGACGAAGAGGCTTCTCACCGGCTCGCCCCGGGCGTCGAAGGCCACGTCGCCGGTGGCCCCGGGAAAGGGCGCCTGCGTCGCGAGCGCGTCGCGCATCTCCTTGCGCCCCGAGACGCCCCGCCCCATGGCCGCCGAGACCATGCGGGCCGCGTCGAAGGCGCTGGCCTCGAGGATCGAAGGCACGCGAGCGTGGGCCTGCTGGAACCCCAGGACGAAGCGCTTCGTCTCGATGCGCTCCGAGCCGGCGAAGAAGCCGTCGACGAAGATGGCGCACTCGACGTACTTGCCGGCCTTCTCGACCACGGCCGGGTCGTCCCAGCCGTTGCCGCCCAGCAGGAGCACCGGCTTCACGGTCCAGGGGCTGACCTTCTGGATGCGCTCGATCTCGTGCGGGTCACAGGCGGTGACCACGTCCTCCACCGCCAGCGCCGGCGCGAGCAGGGTCACGGTCCGGGCGAAGTCCGGCACGAAGACCACGTCGAAGTCGATGACCGGGGGCAGCTCCTTGCGGGCCTTCTCCAGAGCCTTGGCGCGCCGGTACGGGTCGGAGATCTCCTTCACGATGGCCTTCTGGACCTCGCGCCAGTCGGCCCGCTGCTCCACCTGCGAGCGCCCGACCAGCTCCTTCGCCATCGGGGCGAAGTTGGCGCGGTCGGGCTCGTAGCCGATGGCACGGAAGATGGTCCCGCCGCGGGCCTCGACCTCGGCGCCAAAGGCCGTCCGGAGCTCGGTGCCGTAGGGAATCTCCGGGTAGAGGACCACCACGCGCCGCAGCCCCCGCCGCTGGATGGCGATGTCGGCGAGCGCCTGGGCCTGGGCCGACGCCGTCAGCATGAGCCGGAATACGTATGGGCGCCCCTCGGTGATCCCGTCCACCTTGGAGAGCGAGAGGAGCGGCACCCCCGCCTGCTGGGCCGCGGCCGCAGCCCGCTGGGCCTCCGCGTTCGTCACGCCGCCCACGATGGCCACTGCGCCCTCGGCCGCCAGCTGCGCCACCGCGTCTGCCGCGCCGTCTGGTTCACCCCGAGTGTCTCTCGCCACCACCCGGACCGGCCCCCCCTCGGGGACCGCCAGGGCCACGCCCTGGAGGATGGCGTCTCCCCAGGCCTTGAACTTGCCGGAGAGGGGCACGGCCACGCCGATCGTCCCGGCAACGGTGGCGGTCTTCAGCGCCGCCCGAGCGGCCAGCGCGATCCCCAGCGCGCCGCCCTTCGGGACCTCGCGCGACAGGGCCTCGATCTCCTGGGGCGAGAGCTTCGTCGCCACGATTTCGATCGCCCGCGCAGTCTCCCGATCGCGCTCGGGGGAAGGAAGGAAGGACGCCGCCTCGCTGCGCCATCGCGCGGCCAGCGGCCAGTTCTTTGCCGCCTCGGCAGCGTCGGCGATGCGGAGCGCCAGGTTTCCCCTCTGCGGCGCCGGGGTCTCCTCCCAGATCGCCAGGAGCGTCTGCATGCCCGTGGCGCCCTGCCCGGCCTCGACCTCGGCGAGGCCGTAGCGAACCCGCGCCTCGTCGGACTTCGGCCACAGCGGGTAGCGGGAGAGCAGCTCCGCCCAGTCGCGCGCGGCGCGGGCCGGTTGCTTCGCCCGCATCCACGCCCTGGCCGCCTCGTCGAGTGCCTCGGGCGCCTCTGCGGCGGTGGGGCTCGTCCGGGCCAGCGTCTCGAAGGCCTCGGCGCTCTTCGCGGGTGGGGTGGAATCCGGCGCGGCGCGCAGCCGGGACAGCTCGGAGGCCGCGGCCGCCGACGGCGCGGTCGCGACCGGAGCCGGGGGAAGGCCGCCGGGTCGCGGGCTGGTCTGCGTGGTGGCACACCCCGCGGCGAGAATCGCGGCGAGGGCGGCCGGAAGGGAAAGGCGCATGGACCCCGGTGTTCTATAAGAACGACGCCCGCGGCGAAAGGTCGCCTGGGGAGCTACTTGCCCAGCAGGTCCGCCACCTTGCTCCAGAAGCGGCTGGCGGTGGGATTGGTCTCCTCGCCGGACAGGGCGGCGAAACGCTCCAGGAGCTCCCGCTGCTCCTTGGTGAGATGGGTGGGGACCTCCACCTGGACCTGCACGTGCTGGTCGCCCCGGGAGCCGCCGCCGAGCGGCACGATGCCCTTCCCCTTCAGCCGGAAGGTCTTTCCGGGCTGGGTGCCGGGCGGGATCTTGAGCTTGTGCGGGCCGTCGAGGGTGGGCACCTCGACCGACGCCCCCAGCGCCGCCTGCGTGATGGAGATGGGCAGCTCGCAGACCACCTCGGTGTCCTGGCGGTGGAAGATGGAATGCTCGCGCACCTGGACCACCACGTAGAGGTCGCCGGCCTCGCCGGACGGAGATGGAGCCGGCTCCCCCTCCCCGCGCAGCTTGAGCCGGGTGCCGCTGTCGACGCCGGGCGGGACCTTCACGTCCACCATCGATTTCTCGGCCATGCCGCCCGCGCCGGCGCAGGCCGGGCAACGGTCGGTGATGATCTTCCCTTCCCCGCGGCACTGGCCACAGGTGCGGGAGATGGCGAAGAAGCCCTGCTGGAGCCGGATCTCGCCCGAGCCACGGCAGGTGGGACACTGCTTCGGCTGGGTCCCTGCCTTGGCGCCGCTGCCCCGGCAGGTCTCGCAGCGACGGGGGCGCTGGATCTCGATGCGGGAGGTGGCGCCGAAGGCCGCCTCCTCGAACGAGAGCTCGAGATTGTAGCGGAGGTCGGCGCCGCGGGCGCGGCGCTGCCCGCGGCGGTGGGCACCGAAGACCTCGCCGAAGATCTCTCCGAAGATGTCGTTGATGGAGGCGGCGCCCCCGAATCCGACGAAGGGATCGAACCCCCCCGGGGCGTTGCCGAACTGGTCGTAACGGGCCCGCTTCTCCGGGTCGGAGAGACAGTCGTAGGCCTCGGCGACCTCCTTGAAGCGATCCTCGGCGGCGTGGTTCCCCGGGTTCCGGTCGGGGTGGAACTCCATGGCGAGCTTCTTGAACGCCGAGCGAACCTCCTCGCCGGAGGCCGAGCGGGCAACGCCCAGAACCTCGTAGAAATCTTTCTTGGGGGCACTCATCGCGTGGCGGTGCCGAACGTAATGCCCCGAAACGCCGGGGCAAGTCCAGAGCGCATCGATTGGGGCGCTACGACGTCGATCCCCCGTCCTGCCCCTGCGACGAGTAGATCGCGTCGGCGATGCGGTAGGCGGACCCTTCGAGACGTTGCAACGCCTCCTTGATGCGCGCCAGGTCGAGCGATCCGAGCACCGACTGGAGCTCCTCGAGGTCGGCGCGAATCTCGGCGAGGTCGTCGGGCTTGAGCGCGCTCGAGTACTCCTCCAGGCTCTTCTCGGTGGTGTAGATGAGCCCTTCGGCGTTGTTGCGCAGCTCGGCCAGCTCGCGCTTCCCCTTGTCCTCGGAGGCGTTCTCGTCGGCGTCCCGGATGGCCCGCTGGATGTCCGCCTCCGAGAGGCCGGAGCGGGCGGCGATGCGGATCTGCTGCTTCTTCCCGGTGCCCAGGTCCTCGGCCTCGACGTGGACGATGCCGTCGGGGTCGATCTCGAAGCGGACCTCGATCTGGGGAACGCCGCGCGGCGCCGGCGGGATGCCCACCAGCTCGAAGCGCGCCATGGTCTTGTTGTCGACGGCCATGTCGCGCTCGCCCTGGAGCACGTGGACCGAGACCAGTGGCTGGTTGTCCACGGCCGTGGAGAAGACCTGCCCCTTCCTGACGGGAACCGTGGTGTTCTTCGGGATGATGCGGGTGAAGACCCCGCCCGCGGTTTCTACTCCAAGTGAAAGAGGCGTGACGTCGAGAAGGAGGACGTCCTTCACCTCCCCCTTCAGCACGCCACCCTGGATGGCGGCGCCCACCGCAACCACCTCGTCGGGGTTCACTCCCTTGTGCGGTTCCTTGCCGAAGAACCTCCGGACCGTCTCCTGCACCTTGGGCATGCGCGTCATGCCGCCCACCAGGATGACGGTGTCGAGCTGGGCCGCGGTGACGCCGGCGTCCTTGAGGGCGATCTTGCAGGGCTCGATGGTCTTCTCGACCAGGTCGCCCACCAGGCTCTCCAGCGTGGCCCTGTCGATGTTCTCGGCGAGGTGCTTGGGGCCGGTGGTGTCGGCGGTGATGAAGGGGAGGTTCACCTCCGTCTCGGTGGCCGAGGAGAGCTCGTGCTTGGCCCGCTCGGCGGCCTCCTTGAGCCGCTGCAACGCCATGCGGTCCTTTCGCAGGTCGATGCCGGTCTGATCCTGGAAGCGCTTGGCGAGCCAGTCGACGATCCGCTGGTCGAAGTCCTCGCCGCCGAGGAAGGTGTCGCCGTTGGTGGCCTTGACCTCGAAGACTCCCTGGTTGAGCTCCAGGATGGTGATGTCGAAGGTGCCGCCGCCGAGGTCGTACACGGCGAGGATCTCGCCCTTTCCGGAGCGCTGCTTGTCGATCCCGTAGGCCAGCGCCGCCGCGGTGGGCTCGTTGATGATGCGCAGGACCTCCAGGCCGGCGATGCGTCCGGCGTCCTTGGTGGCCTGGCGCTGGGCGTCGTTGAAGTAGGCCGGGCACGTGATGATCGCCTCGGTGACCGGCTCGCCGATGTAGTCCTCGGCGGTCTGCTTCATCTTGGTGAGCACCATCGCCGACACCTCTGCCGGCGACATCTGCTTGCCCCCCGCCTCGACCCAGGCGTCGCCGTTCTCGGCGGGGACGATGTGGTAGGGGACGGAGGAGGCCGTGCGCGCCACCTCGCGGTCCTTGAACTTGCGGCCGATGAGCCGCTTGGTCGAGTAGATGGTCGACTCGGGGTTCGTGATCGCCTGGCGCTTGGCGATCTGCCCCACCAGCCGGCTGCCTCCATCGGTGAAGGCCACCATGGACGGCGTGGTGCGCGACCCCTCGCTGTTGGGGATCACCACCGCCTCGCCTTGTTCCATGACCGAGACGCAGCTGTTGGTCGTCCCGAGGTCGATGCCGATGACCTTCCCCATGCTCGCCCTACCCTTCGTCCTCGACGACGGCGGGAGCCGCCGCCGCCACCGCCACCATCGCGGGGCGGAGCAACCTGCCGTGTTGCAGCCAGGCCCGCCCGTGCTGGGCGACCACCGTTCCCGGGACGGCCCCGGGGACCGGAACCGTGGCCAGCGCCTCGTGCAGCTCCGGGTCGAATGGCTCGCCCATCGCGCTCCTGGGTTCCACCCCGTGGCGGGCCAGTGCCTCCTCGACCTGCCGGAGCACCATGCGCACCCCGTCGGCGAGCGGATCGGAGGGCGCCGCCGCCGCGAGCGCCCGCTCCAGGTTGTCGATCGCGGGGATGAGGTCCTTCACCACCGGTCCGGCGGCGTGCCGCGCCGCGTCGTCGCGCTCTCGAGCCACCCGCTTGCGAAAATTGTCGAGGTCTGCAGCGGTCCGGAGCAGCCTGTCGTGCTCCGCCACGAGCTCCGCCTCGAGCCGCTTCACCTCTTCGGCGAAGTCCGGCGCCGGCGCTTCGACCTCGACCGCGGGGTCGCCGGAAGCCGGCACCACGGCGTCCCCTTCATGCCTGGCGACGCTCTTCAGGGCCTCCTCGAGCACGGAAGCCGGAATGTCCGCGGCGAAGCTCCCTTTTTCTCCAGTTCCTGGCATGGCTTGCTCGGGCGGCGTCGCGTGCGGCGTGAGGTTCGAATATGTCACAGGGGTCCGGCTACGGGCAAGGACGCCGGTGCGCAAGTGCTCGGTACATCTGGGGAAAGGTGCGCCTCCGGCATGGACGACGACGTCGGTCAGCCGCGGTCGGTGTCGGAGAGGGCCCGGGAGATCTCCCGGGCGGTCAGGTCCACGAGCGGGATCACCCGGCCGTAATCCATCCGGGTCGGGCCGATGACGGCGAGCGCGCCGAGGATCCGCCCGTCCCGGACGTACGGGGCGGCGACCACCGAGACGTCGGAACTCGCGGCGAGGTCGCTCTCCGCGCCGATGAAGATCTGCATCTCGCGGGCGCGGAGGACCCGGTCGAGCACCCGGAGGATGCGGTCCTTCTCCGCGAAGGTGCGAAGCAGGGCCCGGGCCTTGCCCATGTCGGCGAACTCGGGGGCGTCGAGAAAGGTGGCCTCGCCGTCCACGAGCACCCTCTCCTGCCCCGGCACGGGCAGGGCCCGCTCGGCGAGCCGCAGGGCCTTGTTCATGAGGTCGCGAAGCGCGGTCTCGTCGGCGCGCATGTCGGCGACGATGGCGTCCCGCAACCCCTCGATCCCGGTGCGCACCAGCTTCTCCGACAGGTAGGCGGCCGCCTGTTCCAGCTCGGCGTCGGTGTAGGGGACCTCGAGCTGCACCAGCTTGTTCGTGACCAGCCCGGCCTGGGAGACGAAGACGGCCAGCACCCGGTTCTCCCGCAGTCGGACGAACTCCACGTGGCGCGTCGGATCGGAGAGGGCGCGCGGCGTCGACACCACGCCCACGTGCTGCGACAGCGAGTGAAGCAGCTCGGCGGTCCGGCCGAGGAGGCTCTCCACCGCCGACGACCCCTGCGCCACCATCTCGATCCGCTCCCGCTCGGCCGGAGAGGGTGGCCGCACCTTGACGAGCACGTCCACGAAGAGCCGGTAGCCCGCCGAGGTGGGGACCCGGCCGGCCGAGGCGTGGGGCTTCTCGAGGAGGCCGAGCGCCTCGAGGTCGGCCATGACGCTGCGGACGGTGGCCGGCGAGACGTCGAGGTCGTGGCGGGAGAGGAGCGTCTGGCTCGCCACCGGCTCCCCGGTGTGGATGTGGTCCTGCACGATGGCGCGCAGGATCTCCCGCTCCCGCCGGTTCAGCTCGTGCTCGGGGGACGGCATGATCGCCTTCACGCCCTCTGGAGCACTAGGGCTCCTCGAGGTGTCGCTGCGCCGCTTGTGCGAGGGCCGGGACCCGCCCGGCACGCAGCTCTCGCCAGCGGGCCTGGGCGAGCGCGCGATCTCCGGCCGCCTCGGCAAGGAGCGCCTCGAGGTGGGCCCGCGCCTCCGGTGAGGCGAACACGAGAAATCGGCGAGCAGCTCCGTCGGGGTCGAGCCGCAACGCCTCGACCGCCAGCCTTGCCGCGTCGGCGTCGCCGCGGTTGTCGGCGAGGAGCGCGAGCGCGTAGGCCGGCTCGGCGCGTCCGGCGTCGATCTCGCGGGCGGTCTCGAGGTGGGCCTGCGCCGCGGAGGGATAGCCGTCTTCCGAGTAGAGGTCGGCAAGGTTCACGAGCGCCGCTTGCTGCTCGCGCGGCGCCCCCCTGACCACCACCTCGTCGAGAAGCTGCCGCGCTGCCTCCGCGTGGCCCTCCAGGCGATAGGCCACGGCAAGGTCGTTCAGCGCGTCCATCCGCTCCGGGTCGGCGCGGACCACCGACTCGAAGCCTCCTCGCGCCGCGGCCAGCTGTCCCGCGCGCAGCGAAGCGGTTCCTGGCCCCGCGTCCTGGACCCGCATGCCGGCGATCGGCGCACCGCCAGCGCGGACGGACGGCTCCTGCCCTCCGCAGGCCGCCACGAGGGCAAGCGCCGGGAGCAGGATCGGCCGGAGAAGGCGGTGAAGAGGCATGGCGCGGAACCCTCGAGCAACCCGGGGAGTGTAGCGACCCCCCCTCCGGGGATCAACATCGGGCCCTCCGGCGCGGCTTCGGCGTCATTCCCGTGTTAAGCACCGGGCCGCCGTGTCCGAGAGAAGTACCCGCCCGCCCTCCGTCGCCGACGCCGAAGGCGGTGGTTCGCCCGCTCCCTGGCGCGCCGTCGCCGACGCGGTCGCGGCCGGTGGCGCAGACGTGGTCGGCCTCTCCGGCGCCGCGCGTGGCCTGGCGGCCCGGCACCTCGTCGCGGAGGGGAGCGGCCGCCGCGCCGTTCTCGCCGTGACCGTGGACGAGGAGGAGGCAGACCTCCTCGCCCGGGACCTGGAATTCTTCCTCGGCAAGGGCGAGCCGGGCGCGCCCGTGGTGGTACGCGTGCCGGCCGACCCCATCCTCCCCTACGACGACCTCTCGCCGGACCGTGGCCTGGAGATGGACCGGCTGGCCGCGCTGGCTCGCCTCCACCTCGGCGGCAAGGACGTGAAGGCGGTGGTGGTCTCGGCGCGGGCGCTGGCCCGGAGGCAGGTCCCGCGCGCCGAGCTGGGGCGTCAGCTCGAGTTGCTCGGCCCGGGCGTGACCGTCGACCGCGACGGGCTGGCTTCCCGCCTCGTCGAGCTCGGATACGCGCGGGTCCCGCTGGTCGAGGACCCCGGGACCTTCGCGGTCCGGGGCGCGGTGGTCGACGTCTGGAGCCCGCTCCACGACCGGCCGGTCCGTCTCGAGCTCTTCGGCGACGAGATCGAGAGCGCCCGGGCCTTCGAGCCCGGCACGCAGCGTTCGCTCTCCGACGTCGGAGAACTCTGCGTCGTCCCGGCGCGCGAGGGGCTCTTCACCGTCCAGGGCAAGGAGGCGGCGCGGCGCGCGGTGCGTGAACTCGCCGAGAAGATCGACCGCCCCACCTCCAAGGTGCGCGAGGTGCTCGACGCCATCGACTCCGGTACGCCGTTCTTCGGGATGGAAGCGCTTCTCCCGGGCTTCCACCCGGGCGGCCTGGGGACGCTCCTCGAGTACCTTCCGGCGGGCTCGGCCCTGTTCGTCGACGACCCCGGCGGCGTGTCGCAGGTCCTCGCCGAGCTCGAGCAGGAACTGGGGCGCGAGCACGTGGCTGCGCTCCGGCGGGACGAGCTCGCGCTGCCCCCGGATGCCCACTTCCTGACAGCCGCCGCGACCCTGGACCTGGTCCGCCCACTTCCTGCGCTGCGCAGTCACCGGCTCTGGATGGGAACGTCCGAACCCATCCGCTTCGCCCTCGGCGACACCGGCGCCATCCGCGGCGAGATCGAGCAGGCTCACGGCGACGAGGGCGCTCTCTCGCCCCTGGTTCGCCGGCTTCAGGATTGGCGCAGCCGCGGCCTGGCCGCGGTGGTCGCCACCCACTCCCCCTCTTCGGCCGATCGCCTGCGGCGCCTGCTCGAGGACCGCCGGCTCGCCGTCCGCGTCCACGCCTGGCCCGCAGGCGAGCTGCGCTCGCTCTGGGACCCGGCCATCCACGTCCACCTCGTCCCCGGTGACGTCTCGCACGGCTTCGTCGACGGGAGCGGCGGCGTTGCGCTGGTGGCCGACGAGGAGATCCTGGGCAAGCGCGTCCGCAAGCGCGCACGCGCAGCCCGGATCGAGAACGCCATGGTGGCCGGCTTCCGGGACCTGAACGAGGGCGACCTCGTGGTCCACGTCGAGCACGGCATCGCCCGCTACGGCGGACTCACCAAGATGCAGATCCGCGGGGTCGAGGGGGACTTCCTCGTCCTCCAGTACGAGGGAGCCGACCGGCTCTACCTTCCCGTGTCGAAGCTGCGTCAGGTGCAGAAGTTCACCGGCGCCGCGCCCGACGCCATCCGGCTCGACCGGCTTGGCGGGAGCTCCTTCGCGCTGCGCAAGGCGCGGGTGAAGGAACAGCTGCTCAAGATGGCGGCCGAGCTCCTCGACATCTACGCGGCCCGCGTCGCCCACCACGGCCACGCCTTCGCGCCCCCCGACGAGATCTTCCGCGAGTTCGAGGCCGAGTTCCCCTGGGAGGAGACCCCGGATCAGGCGAAGGCCATCGCCGACGTGCTCTCCGACATGACGAAGGGGCGCACCGAGGGACAGGAGCAGGGGCCCTCGCTGCGGGCTCCCATGGACCGGCTCGTCTGCGGCGACGTCGGCTACGGCAAGACCGAGGTCGCGCTGCGCGCCGCCATGCTGGCCGTGCTCTCGAAGAAGCAGGTGGCCGTGCTCGTCCCCACCACCGTGCTCGCCTCGCAGCACGAACGGACCTTCCGTGAACGCTTCGCCGGCTACCCGGTGCGGGTCGAGGCCATCTCCCGGATGAAGACACCCGAGGAGGTGCGCCAGATCCTCACCGACGCCGCCGCCGGCAAGGTGGACGTGCTGGTGGGCACCCACCGGCTGCTCGCCACCGACGTCTCCTTCCGCGACCTGGGGCTCGTGGTGGTGGACGAGGAGCAGCGCTTCGGCGTGGCCCACAAGGAGCGGCTGAAGAAGCTGCGCAAGCTCGTCGACGTCCTCACGCTGACCGCGACCCCCATCCCGCGCACGCTCCACATGAGCCTGGCCGGCGTTCGCGACATGTCGATCATCGCGACCCCCCCGGAGGACCGGCGCTCCATCCGCACCTTCGTCTCCAAGTTCGATCCGGCGCAGGTGAAGGAGGCCATCGAGCAGGAGATCCGTCGCGGCGGGCAGGTCTACTTCGTCCACAACCGGGTCCGCTCCATCCACTCCATGGAGAAGTTCCTGCGCGAGCTCTGTCCGAGGGCGCGCATCGGGGTGGCGCACGGCCAGATGGGCGAGGGCAAGCTCGAGGAGGTGATGAGCCGGTTCGTGGGGCGCGAGCTCGACGTGCTGCTCGCCACCTCGATCATCGAGAGCGGCCTCGACATCCCGACGGCCAACACCATCATCGTGAATCGCGCCGACCACTTCGGCCTGTCGCAGCTCTACCAGATCCGCGGACGCGTCGGCCGGAGCCGGGAGCGGGCCTACGCCTACCTGCTCGTTCCGGCCCGGCGGCCGGTGACCCGCGACGCCAAGCTGCGGCTCGAGGCGCTTCAGCGCTTCACCGACCTGGGCAGCGGCTTCGCCATCGCCAGCCACGATCTGGAGATCCGCGGGGCGGGAAACCTGCTCGGCAAGGACCAGTCGGGACAGATCGAGGCGGTGGGTTTCGATCTTTACTCCGAGTTGATGGAGGAGGCGGTGCGGGAGCTGCGCGGCGAGGCGCCGCGACTGGACGTGGACCCCGACGTCCAGCTGCCGGTCCCGGCCTTCATTCCGGACGACTACATGCCCGACGTCCACCAGCGGCTCTACTTCTACAAGCGGCTGGCCCAGGCCTCCACCGACGAGGACCTGGAGGAGGCTCGGGCCGAGATCGTGGACCGCTACGGCGACGTGCCAGACGAGCTCGAGGCCCTCCTCGAGCTCATGGCCGTGAAGGTCCGGCTCCGGGCGCTGCGGATCCGGGGGCTCGACGCCGGGCCGGGGCGGCTCGTCTTCGCGCTGGGTCCGGACGCGGCGCTCGACCCTTTCGAGCTCGCGAAGCACGTCCAGAGGAGCGGCGGCGCGCTCCGCCTGACGCCGGACATGAAGCTGGTCGCGGCGGTGGGCCCACGTCCGGCACCGGGGTCGACCCCTGTGCCCGGAAAGAAATCAAAAGGAAAAACAAGTGTTTACGGCTCGCTGTCGCCAGCCCTGCCGCCGACGCCGGGCGGCGACGCAACCCGGGGGCGGGAACTCCTGCAGGAGGCCCGCAAGGTGCTCCACGGCCTCGCGACCTGCGGCCGTCGCGAGTAGCCCCGACTCCTTGATCCCCGCGCGGTTTCGTGGTTTTTTCCCGCGGCTGCCCGGGAACGTCGGCGTTGCGCCGAGGGTTCAAACGGGACAGCGTTTCTCACAAAATATCGAACACAGGAGCTCCCCTAGATGACGCGCGCACTCGCAGCGACCGGAATTGCCGTTGCTCTCGCCCTTGCCGGTTGCAAGCCCACTCCTCCAGGCGCTCAGAAGAGCGGCCCCGCCGTCGCCCAGGGCGACGGGGTGGTCATCACCGTGGCCGAGTTCAAGGCCCGCCTCGACGAGCAATCCCCCTTCCTCCGGCAGCGCTACCAGAACCTGGACCGGAAGAAGGAGTTCCTCGACAGCCTCGTGAAGTTCGAGGTGCTGGCGCACGCCGCCGAGAAGGAGGGGCTCCAGAACGACCCCGAAGTCCAGATGACCATGAAGAAGGCCATGGTCCAGAAGCTGGTGTCCAGGAGGTTCGCCGAGGGCGACGCGTCGAAGGACATCTCCGACGCCGAGGTGCAGAAATTCTATGACGAGCACAAGGACGACTTCGTGAAGCCGGCCCGGGTGCGCGTCGCCGGCGTTCTGGTCGCGGCCACCGACAAGGACCGGGCCGTGAAGGGCGCCCAGGCGAAGAAGCTCGTCGCCCAGCTGAAGACCGCCGCGAAGAAGGATCCCCAGGCGCTCCAGGCGCTTGCGCGCGCCTCTTCCGACGACGCGGCGACCAAGGCCTCGGGCGGCGACCTCGGCTTCCGCTCCCAGGACGAGTTTGGAAAGCAGTTCGGGCCGGCCTTCGCCGACGCCGCCTTCGCCATCAAGGACGGGGAGGACGTGGTCGTCGAGACGGCGCAGGGCTTCTGGCTCATCCGCGTCACCGGCCGCCAGGAGGGGATCACGCGCACCGTGGACCAGGTGAAGCCCCAGGTCCAGTCGCGGCTCCAGCGAGAGAAGCGCACCAAGGAGTTCGACGAGTACGTGAAGAAGCTCCGCGAGGAGGCCAAGGTCACCGTGAACGAGGCCGAGCTCGAGAAGGTGACGGTGTCGGCCGCGCCGGCCGGTGGCCCCGGCATGCCCGGTGGAATGCCGCCCGGTGGAATGCCGCAGGGGGCCATGCAGCGACCGGCCATGCCGCCCCCCCAGGCGATGCCGCCGGCCCCCGCGCCGGTGCAGAAGTAAGTTGCGACGGACCGCCTCCATCGCCGGTCTCTGCGCCGTCCTCCTCGCTCCGGGTTGCCGCTCCGGCACCTCTGGCGGGGAGCGCGCGGGGCCCGCGCCGGTGGCGGTGGTGAACGGCGAGCCCGTCTCGCGCGCCGCATTCGAGCGGGAACTCCAGCAGCTCCGGGTCGGCGGTGGCGAGGGGAGCGGCCCGACCGACCTGCTGAAGTCGAGCGTCCTCGACGACCTGGTGGCGCGGACGCTGCTCCTGCAGCAGGCTCGGGCTCGCGGGGTGACGGTGGGGCCCGAGCAGGTGGACCGGGCCTTCCTGGCCATCCGGGCCGAGTATCCCGGCAACGCCTTCGACGACCTGCTCGCGCAGGAGCGGCTCTCGGTTGCCGACCTCCGCGTCCGGCTGCGGGACCAGCTCACCGTGGAGAAGCTCTTTCGCGAGGAGGTCTTCTCCCGCGTGCAGGTCCCCGACGAGGATGTGGTTCGCTACTACGCCGAGCACGCCTCCGAGTTCGACGAGCTGGAGAGGGTCCACGCGCGCCAGATCGTGGTCCGCACCCGCGAGGAGGCGGCCAAGCTCCGCGACGAGGTCCGGCGAAAGCCTGCCTCCTTCGCCGCCGTGGCCAGCCGGGCCTCCATCGCACCCGAGGCCAGGCGCGGCGGCGACCTGGGCTGGTTCGGAAAGGGGCAAGGCATGCCGGAGGTCTTCGAGGTCTGTTTTCGCATGTCGCCAGGCGCCGTCTCGGACGTGGCGCCATCCCCCTTCGGCTTCCATGTCTTCCAGTTGATCGAGAAGAAGCCCCCCTCCCGTCGCACGCTCGACCAGGCCCGGCCGATCATCGCCACCCGGTTGCTGCGGGAGCGGCGGGCCAAGGCCCAGGAGGATTACGTGGCCGCCCTCCGTGCCCAGGCGAAGATCCAGATCGACCCCGCGGCCGTCGCATCGGTGAAGCCTTGAAGATCCCGTCCCTCATCGTCCTGGCAGCGATCCTGGCCGCTCCGGCCGCCCACGGCGCCGACAGTCGCCCCCTCGACCGCGTCGCCGCGGTGGTGAACGGCGACGTGGTGACCCTGTCCGAGCTCGTGGCCCGGGCGGGCGCGGAATACCGGCGCGCCGTCGCCATGTCGCCTGGGCCGGCCCGCGACCGAGCTCGCGTCAAGGCCCTGCAGACCGCATTCGACCTGGTGGTGGCGGAGAGGCTGGTGGAGGCCGAGGTGAAGACTCTCGGCATCGACGTGACCGAGACCCAGATCGACAGCGCCATCGAGGACGTGAAGAAGCGCAACAACCTGTCCGACGAGGCCCTGAGGAAGGCACTGGCGTCGGAGGGGCTGGACGTCAAGAGCTACCGGGACCGGCTGCGCAGGGACTTCGAGAACCACATGCTCATCGTGTCCAAGGTGCAGAACCGGGTGAAGGTCACCGACGACGACGTCACCGGTTACTATAAGTCACATCCGCAGGAATTCGCCGGCGACGAGCAGGTCAAGCTGCGCCTCATCCTGCTCGCGGTCCCGGCCGGCGCCCGGCCCGAGGACGAGGCCCGGGCCAAGGCCTCCGGCGAGGTGGTGCTGGCCCGGCTGGCCGCTGGCGAGGACTTCTCCGACCTGGCGAAGCAGGTCTCCCAGGGACCCGGCGCAGCCTCCGGCGGCGACCTGGGCTGGGTGAAGAAGGGCACGATGCCGATCGACCTGGAGCGGGTCGCCTTCCTGCTCACGCCCGGACAGAACTCCGGCCTGATCCGCGCCAAGACCGGCTGGATCATCCTGCACGCCGACGAGCGACGCACCGCAAATGCCCCGCCGCTCGACGAGGTGAAGGAACGCATTCGCGAGAAGCTCGTCAACCAGCAGGCCGAGACCTACCACAAGCAGTTCATCGAGGAGCTGAAGCGCGGTGCGATCATCGAGCTGAAGATCCCCGAGCTCCAGGCCCTGCCGGCTTCCTAGCGGGATGCGCGTTCGCGTCGCCGTCAGCCTGGGAGACCCGTCCGGCATCGGTCCGGAAGTGGTGGCCTCGGCGCTGGCCGCGCTCCGCGGGCGGATCTGCCCGCTCGCATTCGGCGACGCCTCGTTCGAGCGCGCGCTGCGGGGCGCCGGACTGGAAATGCCGGTGGTCGATCCGGGCGATCCCCTCCCCCGCGACGGCGGTCTGGTCCGCGTGACCCGGCTCGCGGCGGCCGACCGACGTCCCGGGGCGCCATCGCCGGCGGGCGGAGCCGCGTCCCTCGCCTACCTGGAGGCCGCCTTCGGCTCGGTGATCGCGGGCGCGGCCCAGGCGCTCTGCACCGCCCCGCTCTCCAAGGCCCAGGTCGCCCTCTCGCTCCCCGGCTTCGTCGGCCACACCGAGTGGCTAGAGGCCCGCGGAGATGGTTCACGGTCCGTGATGATGCTGGCCGGGCGGCGGCTCCGGGTGGCGCTGGTCACCAACCACCTCTCGCTCCGGGACGCGGTCCGGCGGCTCACGCCGTCGCGCATCGTCGCCGTGGCCCAGGTCGCCGCGGACGGGCTGCGACGCGACTTCGGCATCGCCCGGCCCCGCATCGCGGTGGCCGGCGTGAACCCGCACGCCGGTGAGGGCGGCGCCTTCGGTGACGAGGAGGCTCGCATCGTGGCCCCGGCGGTGGCGCGCCTTCGCGATGCGGGCATCGACGCCAGCGGCCCTTTCCCGCCCGACAGCGTCTTCTTCCGCGCCGCCGGCGGCGAGTTCGACGCGGTGGTGGCCCTCTACCACGACCAGGGGCTGATTCCCGTGAAGTTGCTCGACGCGGTGCTGGGCGACTCGGCCGTCAACGTGACGCTGGGCCTTCCCTTCGTGCGCACCAGCCCGGACCACGGCGTGGCCTGGGAAATCGCCGGCAGCGGCCGAGCGAGCGACCGGAGCATGCGGGCGGCGCTGCGATTGGCTGCCGCCATCGCGCGACGACGCGGACGATTCCTGGCCACATGAACCCCGCCGTGGTTCCCGCATCCCGACGCCCGACCCTCCGGAGGATCCGGGTCGCCATTCTCCTCGCGGTCCTGATCGTCACCGCTGCGTGGGGGGCCTCCACCGCCTACAAGCGCACGATCCGCGGCCGCTGGCAGCGACCGCTCCAGGTCGGCATCGTCCTCCTCGCTCCGGGCGGAAGCGTGAACGCGGAGCACTGGCGCCAGGGGGCCTCCGGTCTCTCCGATCGGCTCGCGGAGGAGATGCAGCGCTGGCGAGGCCCGGGGGCGATCCCCTTCGACCTGTCGGTGGTCGGCCCGGTGGCGTGGAACCGGCCGCTTCCCTTCACGCCCGCCTCCCGATCGCTCGTCGACCGGGCCCGACACGCCCTCGACGTCTGGCGAACCGTCCGCGAGATCGACCGCGCCGCCGGCGGGGTCGCGGGGGGGTTCGACATCCGGGTCTTCGTCTTCGCCGCTACCCTTCCGGGCGACCAGGTGGAGTTCGCCGAGGGGTCGGGCGCGTTGAACGGCGAGGTGGCCTTCGTTCGCGGCTCGGCCGACGGCGACCTCTCCATCCCGCTGCAGGCCATCGGCCACGAGCTTCTCCACACCGTCGGCGCCTCCGACAAGTACGATGGCCAGGGCCACGCCCGCGAGCCGGACGGCCTGGCCGACCCCGATCGCGTGCCTCGCCATCCCCAGGATCACGCGGAGTGGATGGTGGGAGAGGTGGCCATCGGGCCGGGGCGCGGGCGGTTGCCGGCGTCCCTCGCCGAGTTGCGGGTGGGGCCGACGACGGCACGGGAGATCGGGTGGGTGCGGTAGTCCGGCCGCGGCGCCTTCGCGCCGGCCGAGGCGCCTTCTCCCTGGGAGGGCGTCGTGCCGCCGGCGGGGGTGCGCAGACCGCGCCTCGGAGCGAATCCTCGGGTGAGGGTGCTCGCAGGCCGTTCGGCGTCGAGAATGGCCGGGGCCGGGCCTGGTCGGTCCTCGACGCCCCTGCGGGCACCTCGGCGCGGCGCTCCCCCCGCCGGCTGGGTCGGCCCGCGGCGAAGGCGACGCGGACGCGCGTGCCTCGTGGTGGGCGCCGGGTGGCGGGCGCGGATTGC
>Ga0209253_10000552_pt1 | contig 32373 bp, 34 predicted proteins | sample FrelakmetBRP12BR_FD_187145 | JGI IMG/M metagenome (GOLD analysis project Ga0209253, IMG submission 187145) | Freshwater lake sediment microbial communities from the University of Notre Dame, USA, for methane emissions studies - BRP12 BR (SPAdes)... | ecosystem: Environmental > Aquatic >... | reverse complement strand
CATCGGCATGGTGCTCGGCGCCAACTGGAACGGCGCGCGCGCCTTCACGGCGACGAGCGGCCCCGGCATCTCGCTGATGAGCGAGTTCATCGGCCTCGCCTATTACGCCGAGATCCCCGCAGTCATCGTCGACGTGCAGCGCGTCGGCCCGTCCACCGGCATGCCGACGCGCACGCAGCAGTGCGACCTCATGCTCTGCGCCTACGCCTCGCACGGCGACACCAAGCACGTGCTGCTGTTCCCGTCGAACCCGGAGGAATGCTTCTACATGATGGTGCAGGCATTCGACCTCGCCGAGCGCCTGCAGACCCCGGTGTTCGTGCTGTCGGACCTCGACATCGGCATGAACGACTGGATGTGCCCCGAACTGAAGTGGGACGACGCGTACCGCCCGGACCGCGGCAAGGTGCTGACGAAGGAAGAGATCGAAGCGCTGCCCAAGTTCCACCGCTACCTCGACAAGGACGACGACGGCATTCCGGCCCGTACGCTGCCGGGCGTTTCGCCGAAAGGCGCGTATTTCACGCGTGGCTCGGGCCACAACCAGTACGGCGGTTACACCGAGGATTCGGCCGAGTACCAGGTGGTGATGGAGCGCCTGCTGCGCAAGTTCAAGCGCGCGAGGACCCTGGTACCGCCGCCGGTCATCGAAGCCACGGGCACCAGCGACATCGGGCTGGTCGCGATCGGCAGCAGCCGCGGCGCCGTCAACGAGGCGCGCGACATCCTGGCGAAGCGCGGCATCGCCATCGACTACATGCGCATCAAGGCTTTCCCGTTCACCAAGGAGGTCGAGGCGTTCATGGCTTCGCACGAGAAGATCTTCGTGGTCGAGCAGAACCGCGACGCCCAGCTGCGTTCGCTGCTCACGCTCGAGACCGACGTGCCGAAGTCGAAGCTGCATTCGATCCTGCATTACAGCGGCCTGCCGATGACCTCGAAGGAGATCGTCGAAGCCGTGGCGGCGGAGCTGGGCGACGCGCGGCGCGCACAGGTTGCTGCCGCAACCTGATGGGTTAGGGGTCAGGGGATAAGGGTAGTAAGACGGTGTCATCGTGAACTTATTCGCTACCGACTCGCCCGAACCCATCACCCCGACCATTACCCGGCCCTCGACGCGCACACTTCCGACTAACCCCCAACCCCTATCCCCTATCCCCTGAAATGTCATTCATCAACAAGCCGAAAGTCCGCCACCCGGACCTGCCGCAGAACGAACTGGGCCTGACGCGCCGCGACTACGAAGGCGCAATGTCGACGCTCTGCGCGGGTTGCGGCCACGACTCGGTCACTTCTTCGATCACCCAGGCGATCTGGGAGCTGAGCCTGCGCCCCGAGCAACTCGCGAAGCTCTCAGGTATAGGCTGCTCCTCGAAGACCACGGCCTACTTTGCCAGCGGCGCGCACGGCTTCAACGGCGTGCACGGCCGCATGCCGTCGGTCGCGACGGGCGCGAATGCCGCCAACAAGAACCTGCACTACATCGGTGTGTCCGGCGACGGCGACTCGCTGTCGATCGGTTTCGGCCAGTTCGCGCATGCGATCCGCCGCAACGTGAACATGCTGTACATCTGCGAGAACAATGGCGTCTATGGCCTCACCAAGGGCCAGTTCTCCGCCTCCGCGGACATCGGCACCAGGTCGAAGAAAGGCGAGGAAAACCAGCAGGCGCCGGTCGATCCCTGCCTCGCCGCGCTCAGCCTCGGCGGCACCTTCATCGCGCGCAGCTTCTCGGGCGACCGCGAGCAGCTGGTGCCGCTGATCAAGGCGGGCCTGATGCACAAGGGTTTCGCGATGATCGACGTGATCTCGCCGTGCGTCACGTTCAACGACCACGTCGGCTCGACCAAGAGCTACGAGTTCACGCGCGAGCATTACCACGAGGCCGTGCACACGGATTACATCCCGGCGCGCCAGGAGATCACAGCGTCTTATGGCGAGGGGGAAGTGCTGCCGGTGCAGATGCACGACGGCAGCCAGCTGCGCCTGCGCAAGCTGGACAAGGATTACGACCCGAACCACCGCGGCAAGGCATTCGAGTACCTGCGCACGAAGCTGCGCCAGGGCGAGCATGTCACGGGGCTGATCTTCCTGTCGCCGGGCCAGGATCCCGACATGCACGAGATGCTGCAGACGACCGACGTGCCGCTCAATCAGCTGCCCTACGAGAAGCTGCACCCGGGTGCGGCAGGTCTCGCGAGCATCCTCAAGCGTTACGCCTGATTTCCCGCTCCCGCTCCCATGTCAACGGGAGGGTTGCGGCTGACCCGCTGGCCGATATGGGAGACATGACCGGATCATGACGCACGTCACTTGGCAGGACCGCCCTGGACCGTAGAATCCCGCCCATGCCGAAGTCCGCCCCGGACCTGCTCCGCCGAGCCGCTGGCATGGCCACGACAGTCGTGGCTGCATGCCTGCTCTGCGTTGCGAGCGGCGCCTCGGCCTCGTCGGTCTACAGGTGGGTAGACGCGTCCGGCATCACGCACCTCTCTTCGGCGAAGCCGCCCGCTGGCACCAGGTACGAGCGCGTCACGCTCGCCGCTACCAGCAAGCCGGCCGTCGCATCCGCCGGGCGCAACTACAGCGCCGCCAGCGCTCCGACCGGAACCCGGATCACGACGGCCAGCGCCGAGCAGACGGCGCGCCGCAACGACGTGATCAATTCGTTGAGCAACCGCGAATGCGTGGTTGCGCTCGAGTCGATCGATCGCATGGCGCGCGGCGGGCAGGCCGTCGACCCTGCCGAATTCAGTCGCCTGCAGCAGACTGCCGACAGGAATTGCAGCAAGGATCCGGCCGTGCGACGCGAGCAGGAAGACATGGCGGCAAGGCTGCGCGTATCGAAAGGCGACACCTGCGTCGACGCGCGCAACAAGCTCGCCGACATGCTCGAGCCGGGCCGCCGGCCGACGCGCGACCAGCTCAAGACGCAGCAGGAATTCATCGAGTCCCACTGCACGGCGCCGGTACGCTGAGGCACGTGCATTGACCGACGCTGCAGCCTGCCCGGTCGCATCCGAGCACGCCGCCGATCCGTCGTCCATTTCCCCCTGGCTGGTCATCGTCAATCCCGTGGCTGGCCGGTCGCGAAGCGACGCGCGTGCGTGGCGCGCGATGGAACGGGCGCTGCACCAGGCTGGGCTGGTTCACGACGTCGTCTGGACGACGGCTCCCGGCGATGGCGCACGCATCGCTGCCGCTGCCCGGCAACGAGGCCGCGAGCGCTTTCTCGTCGCCGGTGGCGACGGTTCGGTGCATGACGTCGTCAACGGCCTGATGTCGGCGCAGCATGCGCACGGTGACCCCGCATCCCCGGACCCACCGCGCGTTCCGACTGTCGTCCCGCTGCCGCTGGGCACGGGCAACGACTGGTCGCGATCGCTCGAATTGCCCGTTGAACCGGCAGCGCTCGCGGCGATCATCCGCCGGGACCACGCGGTGCCGCACGACGTCGGCCGCATCGAATTCCCGGCTTCCGGCGCGACGCCTGCACGGACCTGCTGGTTCATCAACGTGGCGGGCGCGGGCTTCGATGCACACGTCATCGAGCGGATGCCGGCCCGAACGCCATCGAAATTCGCTTACCTGGCTGGCGCCCTGCGTGAACTCGCGCGGTATCGCTCGCCGGCTTTCAGGCTGACCGCGGACGATGAACGCGCAGCAGCCGCCCGCCGGTTACTGCTGGCTTTCGTTGCCAACGGACGATATTGCGGCGGGCGCATGCACGTCGCGCCCACGGCGCAGCAGGACGACGGTGCGTTCGATCTCGTGACCATCGACGACGTCGGATTGCTGCGCGCGCTGCCGAAGCTTGCAAAGCTGTACGCGGGCAACCTGCTGCGCGACCCCCTGGTGCAGCACCGGCTCGTGAGGATGGTGCGCATCGAGGCGGATCCGGTGGCGGGCATCGAGGCAGACGGCCAGTTGGTCGGCCGAACCCCGGCGGTGATCACTGTGCAACGGGGAGCCCTGCGGACTTTGCGCGGGCCGTGAAGGCCGGCGGTGCCGGGGTGTAAGGTTGCGGCATGACCACCGCGAGCCCCGAACTCGTCACCCACCGCGGTGGCTGCCATTGCGGCGCCGTCCGCTTCGAAGTCGACGCGCCCGCCCGCCTGCTCGTGCACGACTGCAACTGCTCGATCTGTGCGATGTCGGGATTCCAGCATCTCATCGTGCCGGGTTCCCGCTTTCGCCTGCTGGCCGGCGCCGACGCACTCACCGAATACACCTTCAATACCGGCGTGGCGCGCCATCTTTTCTGCCGCCAGTGCGGGATCAAGTCGTTCTACGTGCCGCGTTCGAACCCCGACGGTTTCAGCGTCAACGCGCGCTGCCTCGAGACCGGCACGATTGCAGCCCTGGTGGTCGAGCCCTTCGACGGCCGCAACTGGGAGGCTTCTGCAGGGCTTCTGCGTCACCTGTCGTCAGGGTGACGCTGGCACGGCTCAGCGGCCGCCGTGCAGCCGGACCAGCAGCGCGACCTCGCTTTCAGTCAGGCCAAACCGCGCGACCAGGTCGTTGCGCGTCGCCCCGCCGCGCAGGTTCTCGATCGCCTGCTCGAAGGGCCGCCCTTCGCCGCGCAGTTCCAGCCGCCCCTGTCGTTCCGCCATCTGCCTGAGCCGCCCCTCGATCGCATGCTGCTGGTTGCCGATGCGCAGCGCCTGCGCCGAGACCTGCGCAAGCTCGTCCCGGGCGCGGGCCAGTTCCGTTCGCACCAGTGCTTCCAGGCTGCGCGTGCGACGCGCGAGGACCGCGACCCATGCCAGGAGTGCACCCATGGCCACCAGCGTCAGCGCGCCGCCCGCAATGACCAAGATGTCGGTTGACTGCATGCCGGCCTCCGCTCAACGCTGCCCGTCGCCCGCAGCGGGCAACCCAGCCGCGGGTTGCCGCGGCGCACTCTCGGTCGCTGCCGCCACCGGTGGCGGCACGCCTGCAACAGCCTGCGGACCCGGTGCAGCCGGTCCTGCGGGGTCGATGACCTGTGTCGTGCCCCTCTCGCGCAGCGAAGGATCGAGAATGATGATCAGCACCCGGCGGTTCTGGTCGCGACCCGCAGCAGTCGTGTTCTCGGCGCGAGGCCGATACTCGCCGAAACCGCTGATCTCCATGCGTTGCGGCTCGACGCCGAGGTTCATGAACAGGTGGACGACGCTGGCGGCCCGCGCCGCCGACAGCTCCCAGTTGGACGGGTACGCCGAGGTTCGTATGGGCACGTTGTCCGTATGGCCCTCGACGCGCAGCGGGTTCTCCAGCCCGCGCATGATGGTGGCGACCCGCGTCAGGATCGGCAGCGCCTTGGGCGCGACATGTGCATCACCGCTGGCGAAGAGAATGTCGGTGCGGATCTCGACCTCGACCCATTGGCGCTGGCGCCGCACGGTCACGAGATCCTTCGCCACGAGTTCCGCCAACGCTTCCTCGACCTGATGGGCGATCCGGTTCAGCTCGAGGTCGCCGCCACCAGCTGGCTGCTTCGTTGCCTCGTCGTGCCGCGGTTCTTCGGCGCCGCGGTTCTGCTGGAGCGAACGCGGCATGACCGCGGGTGTGCGCGCCGGACCGCCGCGCCCTGACGGCTTGTTGCCGATCGGCACCGGGTCAGGCGTGCGCGGCGGTCCACGGAATGCGGCGGTGAGCGCGTCCGACAGCACACGGTATTTGCCTTCGTTCAGGGACGATACGGCGTACATCACCACGAAGAACGCCAGCAGCAGCGTGACGAGGTCGCCATAGGGAATCGCCCATGCCTCGTGGTTCTGATGCTCCTCGTGCCGCTTGTGCCTGCGTCCCATGTGCGTCCCGGATCACTCGGTGAAGCCGCGCAACCGGGCTTCGATGTTGCGCGGGTTCTCGCCCTGGGCGATTGCTATGAACCCTTCGAGCAACATCGTCCGCAGCGTCGCCTGCGCCTTGATGACCCCCTTGAGCTTGGCCGCCAGCGGCAGGAGAAACAGGTTGGCGAGGCCGATGCCGTAGATCGTGGCGGTGAAGGCAGCCGCGATGCCGTGGCCGAGCTTGCTCGGGTCGGCAAGATTCTTCATGACGGCGATCAGGCCGAGCACCGCACCGATGATGCCGAGCGTGGGCGCGTAGATGCCCATGCCCTCGAAGACCTTCGCGGCGGCCGTCTCGCGCTCGTCGCGCGCTTCCATCTCCATCTCGAGGGTCTCGCGCAGGGACTCCGGTTCGACGCCGTCGACCAGGAACTGCAGGCCGCGCTTGGTGAATTCGTCCGTCTCGCCCTGGATCGCGGGTTCCAGGCCCAGCAGTCCCTGCTTGCGCGCGATGTTGCTCCACTCCGTGATCTTCTCGATCGTGCCGTTGAAGTCGATGACCGGCGGCTTGAACGCCCACGGCAGGATCTTCATCGCGCGCATGAAGACCTTGAGTTGCGTCTGCAGCAGGATCGAGGCGATGGTGCCGACGACGACGATGAGGAAGGCCGCCGGGTTGAGCAGCGAGGACACGCCGGCGCCCTTCAGGATGCTGCCGCCGATCAGGGCGACCAGCGCCAGGAACACGCCTACCAGACTAAGGATGTCCATGCGTCACCTGGATTGGTTGCAGCACTCAGTTCTCCAGCCACGCGCTCATGCGGGCGCGCAACCTCACCAGCGCCTGCCCGTGGATCTGGCAGACCCGCGACTCGGTGACCTCGAGCACTTCACCGATCTCGCGCAGGTTCAGTTCCTGCTCGTAGTAGAGCGACAGCACGAGCTTCTCCCGCTCGGGCAGTCCCGCGATTTCCGTGGCCAGGGCTTCCTGGAAACGCTCGCGCTCGAACTCTGCCGGCGGCGAAGCCACGTCGCTGGCTTCGTCGGGCAGCTCGCCGCGTTCGCCCCGCAGCTCCTCCAGGCTGAACATCCTGCCGGTGAAGAGTTCGCCCAGCAGCTCGCCGTACTGCTCCACGCTCAGCCCGAGCTCGACGGCGACCTGCTCCGGGCGCGCCTCCCTGCCGTCGCGGGCCTCGATCTTGTGCACGGCGCGCGCCACGTCGCGGGTCCGGCGATGGACCGAGCGCGGCAGCCAGTCGTTGCAGCGCAGTTCGTCGAGCATGGCGCCGCGGATACGTATGCCGGCATAGGTCTCGAAGCTGGCGCCGCGGGCCGCCGAATACTTTCGCGCAGCGTCGAGCAGGCCCAGCATGCCGGCCTGGATCAGGTCGTCGAGCTCGACGCTCGGCGGCAGCCGCGCGACCAGGTGGCAGGCGATGCGCTTGACCAGCGGCGCATGCTGCACCACGAGTGCCTCGGCGTCCTGGTCCGCCGCTTTCGCGTATTCCCGGATGCTCACTGCAGTTTGCCGCCCGCCCTGCTCGCCCCGAGCAGTCGCTCCATGAAGAACTCGATGTGGCCGCGCGGGTGGTCCGGCGGGTTCCACGCGGCCACGTGCTCGGCGAGGCTCGCGAAGGCAAGCGAGGCGGTGCACTTCGGGAAGGCTGTGGTGACGGCCGCCTGGCGGCGCACGGCCTCGCGCAGCCGCTCGTCGAATGGAATCGCCCCGGCGTAGTTGAGCTGCACGTCGAGGAAGCGATCTGCGACCCTGACGAGCTTCTGGTGCAGCCGCGCACCCTCGCCCGGCGAGCGCGTCATGTTCGCCAGCAGGTCGAAACTGCGGACACCGAACTCACGGCTCAGCACCTTCACCAGCGCATAGGCATCCGTGATCGCAGGAGGCTCGTCGCAGACGACGACAATGACGCGCTGCGCGGCCTGGCAGAAACCCAGGACCGAGTCGCCGAGACCGGCGGCCGTGTCGATGAGCAGCACGTCCACGTCCCGCACCAGCTCGCTGAAGGCATTGACGAGCCCCGCGTGCTGCAGCGGCCCCATCGTCAACAGCCTGCGCAGGCCGGAGGCCCCGGGCAGGATGGCGACTTGCGACGGCCCCGTGACGACGATTTCATCCAGGGTTCGCGTACCGTCGATGACGTGCGAAAGGTTCTCCGTCGCGCGCAGACCCAGCAGCACGTCCAGGTTGGCGAGACCGAGGTCGGCGTCCAGCAGCAGCACCCGCTGACCGCGCCGGGCCAGGGCGATTCCGAGGTTGGCGCAGACATTGGTCTTGCCGACGCCACCCTTGCCGCCGGTCACGGCAATCACCTTCACCGGCCGGCGCGCGAGCGACCGCCGGAGGCCTGCTGCCTGGTCGCGAGCGTCGCTGGCTTCACGCATGGGCCCGGGCCTCCGCGTGGCGCACCGCGAGCACCCTCTCGTCCTGCGCCGGGGACCGCTGTGCGGCAAGCTTCGCTGCAGTCGTCACCAGCCACAGGCGCTTGTTATGGGCTGCGTGAATGTCCTCCGGCACCCGCTGGCCGTTGCTGCACCACGCCAGCGGCAGGCGGTGGCGGACGAGGACCGAGATCGCGGCTCCCAGGCTTGCCGCCTCGTCGAGCTTGGTCAGCACGCAGGCCGCAGGCTGGACATCGGCGTAGGTCGTGACGAGTTCGTCGAGCGTCTGCAGGTCGCTGGCCGCCGACAGGGCGAGGAGTATGCGGGTGCGTGCGCCCTGCGAACGCAGCAGCGCGAACTGCTGTGCAAGCCGCTCGTCGCGCTGCGACATGCCCGCGGTGTCGATCAGGACCAGTTTGCGCCAGGCCTGGGCGCCGAGGATCGCCGCGAGCTCGTCCCGATCCTGGGCCACGAACAAGGGCACGCCGAGAATCCGCGCGTAGCTCAGCAGCTGCTCGCGTGCGCCGATGCGATAGGTGTCGGTGCTGAGCAGGCAGACGTCGTTCGGGCCGTGCCGCATGACATAGCGCGCGGCGAGTTTCGCCACCGACGTGGTCTTGCCGACGCCGGTCGCACCGACGACCGCGACGATACCGCCCTGCTCGAGCAGGTCATCCTTGTGGACGGGCAGCCTCTTGACCAGGGCCAGCAGCGACTGCCGATCCGCTTCGTCGAGCGTCGTGACGCGCGGCAGGCTCTCCGCGACCTCGCGCGCAAGCGCCGGCGCGATGCCCATCGCGTTCAGCTTCTGCAGCACCGTGACCTGCATCGGATTGCTGCGGCTCAACTCGTTCCAGGCCAGGCTCGCGAGCTGGCACTCGAGGAGTTCCCGCAGGCCCTGGACCTCGCGCCGCATGCCTTCCATCGGTCCGACGGCTGCAGGGCTCCCCGGCCGCGCAACTGACTGCGCACTGTCGTCCGCGGCGGCGAGCTCGGCATCGTAGAAACTGCGTGCGCCTGCGCCGGACTCCGCCAGCGGTCGCTCGTCGACCTCGCCTGCCGCGGCAAACGATTCGGCGTCGTAGTCGACCGCCGCCACCACTGCCGTCCCGCCGTCCGCGCTGCGATTGGACAGTATCACCGCATCGGGGCCCAGCTCCTCGCGCACGAGCCGCAGGGCCTGGCGGATGTCGCGGGCAACAAAACGCTTTATCTTCATCGTGCGTACTCCATCGACCCGTCAGCGTCCCACGCGCATGACCATGCGGACCTTCTGATCGTCAGGAACTTCTTCGTAGGAGAGGACCGCAAGACGCGGGGCGCTCTGTCGAACCAGGCGCGCGAGCCACGGCCGCAGCGCCGGCGACGTCAGCAGCACGGCGGGTTGCCCTGAGCCCTCGGCCCGCGCCGCGCCATCGACCAGCGCTTGATGCACGCGCTCCGCGAGGCCGGGCTCGACCGCGGTCGAGGCAGGGCCCCCGGCCTGGATTGCCTGGCTCAACAGCCGCTCGAGATCCGGATCGAGCGTCATCGCCGGCAGTTCGCCCGCGTAGCCCGCGATGCCGTGGACCAGGGCGCGGCCGAGAGCAACGCGCACCGCTGCCACGAGCGCCGCCGGCTCCTGCGTCTTGGCGCCGCGCTCGGTCAACGTCTCGGCAATGCTGCGCAGGTTCCTGAGCGGCACGCGCTCGCGCAGCAGCTCCTGCATGACGCGCACCACGACGGCCATGGGCAGTGTCTTGGGCGTCAGCTCCTCGACCAGGCGCGGCGCGGTCTTCTTCAGGTGTTCCAGCAGCTGCTGGACATCCTGGTGCCCGAGCAGGTCGTGCGAGTGTTCGCGGATGATCTGGCTCAGGTGCGTGGCGATGACCGTGCCGACATCCACCACCGTGTAACCGAGCGCCTGCGCGTGCTCCCTGCGGCCAGGCTCGATCCATACCGCCTCGAGCCCGAAGGCCGGGTCGCGCGTCTGCAGCCCCTCGATGTGCGTGGCGACCTGCCCGGGATTGATCGCGAGCTCCCGGTCCGGCAGCACCTCGCCCTGTCCAACGGGAATACCCTGCACGCTCAGGCGGTAGCTGCCGGGCGGCAGGCTGAGGTCGTCGCGGATGTGCACGCTCGGCACCAGGAAGCCGAGTTCCTCGGTGAGCTTCTTGCGCACGCCCCTGATTCGCCCCATCAGCTCGCCGCCTTGCTTGCGGTCGACCAGCGGAATCAGTCGATAGCCGACTTCGAGCGTCAGCGGCTCGATCGCCTGCACGTCGTCCCAGCCGAGTTCGCTCGTCTCGGACGGCGGGGGCGGTGCAGGAGCGGGCGGCGCTGCAGCCAGCGAGTCACGCTGCGAAATGTGCCGCGCGGCCGCGCCGAGCAGGCCGGCGAGCGAGAGGAACACCACGTTCGGCATGCCGGGAATCACACCGAGCACGCCGAGGATTCCGGCGGTCACTGCCAGGGTCCTGGGCTCGGCGGCCAGCTGACGGGCAACCTGCTTGGCCACGTCCTGCGGGCGAGACGCGCGCGTGACGAGCACGGCAGCCGCCACCGACAGCAGCAGCCCGGGGATCTGTGCTGCCAGGCCGTCGCCGATCGTGAGCAGCGAGTACGTCTGCAGCGCCGTCGAGAAATCGAGACCGTGCTGGACCACTCCGATCAGGATGCCGCCGATGAGGTTGATGAACACGATCAGCAACCCGGCCACGGCGTCGCCGCGCACGAACTTGCTGGCGCCGTCCATTGCGCCGTAGAAGTCCGCTTCCTCGCGCACTTCCTGGCGCCGCGCCAGCGCCTGCTCCTGCGTGATCAGGCCCGCGTTCAGGTCGGCATCGATGGCCATCTGCTTGCCGGGCATGGCGTCGAGGGTGAACCGGGCGCTCACCTCCGAGATGCGGCCGGCGCCCTTGGTGACCACGACGAAGTTGATGATCACGAGGATCGCGAACACGACCATGCCGACGGCGTAGTTGCCGCCGACCACGAAGCTGCCGAAGGCCTCGATGACATTGCCTGCGGCGGCGGGCCCGTCTTGACCGTGCAGCAGCACGACGCGCGTCGAGGCGATGTTGAGCCCGAGACGCAGCAGCGTCGCCCCGAGCAGCACCGTCGGAAACGAGTCGAGATCGAGCGGCCGCATTGCGCGGACCGAGGCGAGCAGCACGAGCACCGACAGCATGATGTTGAACGTGAACAGCACGTCGAGCAGGACCGGCGGCAACGGCACGATCATCAGGGCCAGCATCAGCGCGATGACGACCGGAGCACCCAGCCCGAGGCTCATGGTCCAGCGCAGCGGCGCCATGACGGTCGCGTTCATGCGTCAGACCTCAAGTGGAATCTCCTCCGGCGCGAGCGACGGTGCCGGCGGACTGGCCGCGCCTTCGCTGGCGGCCGCGCGGACGCGGTAGACCCAGGCGAGTACCTTGGCGACGGCACTGTAGAGTCCGGCCGGGATCTCATCGCCGAGTTCCGTGGTGAAGTAGAGCGATCGTGCCAGCGGCGGCGACTCGTAGATCGGCACGCCGTTCGCCTGCGCGATCTCCCTGATGCGCGCAGCGACCAGTTCCTTGCCCTTCGCGACGACGCGCGGCGCGCGCATGCTGCCGCCGGAATAGCGCAGCGCCACGGCGAAGTGCGTCGGGTTCACGATGACCACGTCGGCCCGCGGCACTTCCTGCATCATCCGGCGCCGGGCCCGCTCCTGCGCCAGCTGCCGGATCCGGTTGCGAACCTCGGGACGGCCTTCCGCGTCCCGGAGCTCTTCGCGCACTTCCTCGCGCGTCATGCGCAGGTTGCGACCGTGGTCCCAGATCTGGAATGGCACGTCGATCGCCGCGATCAGCAGCAGCGAGGCCGAAAGCACCAGCAGGCAGATCAGCATCAGCCAGGTTCCGTGCGACATGCCGCGGACCACGTCCTGCGCCCCGAGCTGCACGATCTCCGGCGTCATCCGCGCCAGCAGGAGGAGGGCCACCGTACCGACGGCCGCAAACTTGGCCAGCGCCTTCGCCACCTCGACCAGGCCGTGCAGCGCGAAGACGCGGCGCAGCCCGGCAATCGGGTTGAGCCGGGAGAAATCCGGCGCCAGGGCCTTGCCGGAGAACACGAGGCCTCCGACCATCATCGGCGCAAGCACCGCAGCGACCATGACCGGCAGGCTCAGGGCGACCACGAGCACGAGGCCTGCGAATGCATCGCGGCGCAGCACCGCCCCGATGATTCTCTCGTCGCTGGCCTGCCCCGCGCCGATGGCGAGGGACTGTTGCAGCAGTTCGCTTGCCGACCCAACGATCGTCGGCGCCGCCAGCAGCAGCGTGAGCGACGCCGCCAGCAGCACGGCCGTCGTCTCCAGCTCGCGGGAGCGGGCGACCTGGCCGCGCTCACGGGACTCCCGTATCCGGCGTTCGGTCGGTTGTTCGGTGCGCTCGCCTGCTGGCTGCTCTGCCATCAGCCGGCTCCCTGGGCGAGGGCGCCGGCAATGTCCAGCGCCTCATCCAGAATTGCAGCGAAGGTCGGGGCCAGCGACTCCAGCGACATCCAGAGCGTCATGAAGCCGAGAATGATGGTGATCGGAAAACCGACCCCGAACAGGTTCAGTTGGGGCGCCGCCCTGCTCATCACGCCGAATGCGAGGTTGACCACTGTCATTGCGACGACTGCGGGCAACGCGACCTGCAGCCCGCCGGAAAAGACGCGGCCGCCCCAGGCGATCAGCGTGGCGAGGTTGCCGTCGTCCAGCATGGCCGAGCCGACCGGCATGGCCTTGAAGCTGCCTGCCAGCAGCTCGATGAAGGCGATGTGCCCGTTGATCGTGACGAAGATCAGCAGCGCCAGCAGCAGGTACAGCTGGCCGATGACGGGCACCGTCACGCCGTGCTGCGGGTCGATCAGGTTGGCGAAGCCCAGGCCCATGCTCAACCCGATGACCTGGCCTGCCATCACCAGCACGTCGAACGCCGTCTGGACGACGAAGCCGATGGCCGCGCCCAGCATCACTTCCTTGAAGAGCTGCAGCGGCCCCAGCGGCTCGACCGGCGCGGTAGCTGCGGGCAGCGCCGTCATGACCAGCACGGTCACGAGCGCGGCAGCCACGAGGCGGATGCGCATCGCCACCAGGCCGGCACCGAAGATCGGCGCGACCATCATCGCGGCGCCGACGCGCGCGAAGGCGCCGACGAAGCGCAACAGCCATTCCTGCAGCTCGATGGCGCTGATCAGCATGTGCGTCGCGGGCTCATTCCAGGATCATCGCCGGGATGCTTGCGTACAGCTCCCGCGTGAAGTCGACGAGCATCCCCAGCATCCATGGCCCCGCCACGAACAGCGCCGCCGACAGGACCAGCAGCTTCGGGATGAACGACAGCGTCATCTCGTGGATCTGCGTTGCCGCCTGCAGCATGCCGATGACGACACCGGTGACCAGCGCCGACAGCAGCAGCGGCGCGGAGATCAGGATCGTGAGCTCCAGTGCGCGCTGGCCGAGGCTCATGACGGCTTCTGGTGTCATGGCAGTCCCTCAGGTTGCCTGGAAGCTCGCCGCGAGCGTGCCGACCAGCAATGACCAGCCATCCACCAGCACGAAAAGCATCAGCTTGAATGGCAGGGACACCAGCATCGGCGAGAGCATCACCATGCCCATCGACATCAGTACGCTGGCAACGACCAGGTCGATGATGACGAACGGGATGAAGATGACGAAGCCGATCTGGAACGCCGTCTTGAGCTCGCTGATCATGAATGCCGGCACGATCGTGGTCAGCGGTATCGTGTCGGTGCCGTCGTGACTGCGATCGCCGGCGATCTCGTTGAAGCGCTCCAGGTCGGATTCACGCACCTGGCCGAGCATGAACTGACGCAGGGGCACCATGCCGTTGGCCAGCCCCTGCTCGAGCGTGATCTGCTTGTCGGTGTACGGCTTGACGCCCTCGCTGTAGATGCGATCGAGCACCGGCGACATCACGAAGAAGCTCAGGAACAGCGCCAGCCCGATCAGGACCTGGTTCGGCGGCGTCTGCGGCATGCCGAGCGCCTGCCGCAGGATCGCGAGCACGATGACGATGCGCGGAAACGCGGTCATCGACAGCACGATGGCCGGCAGTACCGTCAGCAGGGTCATCAGCACCAGGACCTGCAGCGACAGGCTCCAGGTTTGCGGTCCCGCCGGCGACTCGATCGTCAGGAGAGGCACCTCGGCGGCGTACGCCGCCGGGACTGCCGCAACCGCCACGAGCGCGAGAGCAATGCGTCCGATGATTCTCATGCCGTTCCCGTGCCCCCTTGCATTGCGTCCCGGACCCGCTGCGCGAAGCTTGTCGCCGGCGCCGCGACGCCGGTCTCGACCTGCAGCGGCCGCGACAACACCAGCAGCGTGCGCAGACCGCCGGGACTGACGCCGACCAGCAGCTGCTCCTCGCCCACCTGGACGACGACGATGCGTTCGCGCGCACCGAGCGCCAGTTGCGCCAGGACCTGGAGCGAATGCCGGCCGCCGGCATGCAACGGGCGCAGGCGGCCGCGCAGCAGCCAGCCGAGCAGGAGGATGAGCCCGATCACGCACAGCAGGCTCAGCAATCCTTGCGCTACAGCGACGCTGTTCATGCCCGCCTATCTCAGGTTGCGCACACGATCGCTGGCGCTGACGACCTCGGTCAGCCGCAGGCCGAAGCGGTCGTTCACGACGACGACCTCGCCGCGCGCCACGAGGACGCCGTTGACGTAGAGGTCGAGCGGCTCGCCCGCCTGCCGGTCGAGTTCGACGACGGAACCGGGCGTCAGCGACAACAGCTCGCGCACGCTGATCCTGGTGCGACCCACTTCGAGCGTCAGCACCAGCTTGACGTCGAGTATCGAGTCGATATTGATCTCGGCATCGCCCCCTGCGGCCGCAGGCTGGCTCTGCAGGTGGGCGAATTCCGCTCGCGTGGAACCCCTGTCGGCTGCCGATTCGGTCATGCGGTCCTCCTTTCAGGATCGGTTCGCGCCTGCGGCTGCCGCACGGCTGGCCCCAGCACCTGCACGGCATTGCGACCGGAAGAGATGCCATAGCGCGCGTTGAAGACGGGTTGTCCGTCCGCGAGCACTACGACGTTGTCGGGGCGCTCGATCTCGATGACGTCTCCCGGCCGCAGGTTCACCAGTGTTCCGAGGGTGATCTCGATGCGCGAGAAGACGGTCTCGAGCTGCAGCACGCTGTCCTTGAGGGCTGCCTCGAGGTCCTGCCGGCACTGGCGACCCGGCTTGCCCGGCGTGACCGACTGCAGCTGCTCGCGCACTCCGTCGAGCCCGGCCAGCGGCAGCAGCAGCGTGAGCTCGCCAGTCGCCTCGAGACTGATGCGAAATCGCCGCACCAGCATCGGCGCGCTGGCCGGCACGATCGCAGCGAACTGCGGGTTGCTCTCGCGCCGCACCAGTTCGACCTCCAGCGGCACGACGCTGGACCAGGCGGTGCGCAACTCGGCCACGCACAACTCGAAGCACTTCGTCGCGAGCCGCCATTCGCCGGGCGTGAACTCGGCGCCTGCCGCGTGGCGCACGTCCCGGCCGGTGCCACCGAAGAATGCGTCAGTCAGGGCCCCCACGAGCGCCGCGTCCAGCACCAGCAGCCCCTGGCAAGCCAGCGGCTTGTAGCTCACGACATAGAGCGCGCTCGGGGCCTTGGCGGCGCCGATCGCGTCGGCGAAGCGCTGGTGCTGCGCACCCTGGTCGGTGACCTCGACCGGACGGTGGACCAGGCGCTCGAGGTTGGTGCGCAGGCCGCGCGCGAAGCGTTCGTTGATCAGGTCCAGCGTCACGAGGCGGCCGCGGACGATGTGCTCGCCAGCGGCGAAATCGTATGGCCGCACAGGCCCGTCGGCGGCGTGCCCGGCGTCGGTGGCAACGGCGCCGGACTTGACGCCGTCGAGCAGCGCCGCGACCTCGTCAGGGGAGATTACGTCGGCGGGATGGCGCTGCGCGTCGCCCTGCACGGGCGCCTGCTGCGGGTCCTCAGACATCGGCCGGAATTCCTTTGAGCATGAATCTCTGCAACGCGCGAGCCCGCGCTGTCACTGCATGACGAAGCTGGAAAAATAGACGTCCTCGATCTCGCTCTCGGGACTCACCTGCTTCAGGGCGGCGCGAACCTCAGCCAGCGCAAGCGCGCGCAGCTGCTCCTTGCCCTCGCGCGTCAGGAGCTGCTTCAAGTCCCTGCTGCCGATCAGGAGCAGGAGGTTGTTGCGCAGGAAAGGCGTGTTCGCCTGCACGGCGGCAATGGCCTTGGGATCGCGCGCCATGACCTCCACCGTGATCTGCAGGAAACGCAGCTCGCCGGACTCCTCGAAGTTCACGACCAGCGGCTCGAATGCGTGATAGACGGGCGGCCCCTCCGGCGCCTTCTTCTTGACCTCGGCCTTCACCGGCTCCTTGCCGGCGTCCGCAGCGTCGTGCGCAGCCGGCACGCGCTCGGCGTGCCCCAGCAACCCGTACAGAAACTGGCCTGCGAGCGTCCCCACGGCGACGACCAGCGTGAGGCCGAGCCCCTTGAGCAGCACGGACAGGATGCCGCTCGCGCGACCACCGCGCGGCACGGCGGTCGCCGCTACCGCTTCTTCGATCTTTGCTTCGGGAACCGCCATTCGAGCGCTCCGCAGATGTGTCCTCGAGGTATCTATGAGCAAACAACGTGCCAGCCCTTGCGGCACGTTGAATGGCCCATGTATTCAATGAGTTGGGTAAAGAGCGTCAGCGGTTGCGCACGCAGCAGGCCGCGGGCGCGTTGGAAGTCCGACGCCCAGGCGTCAGTTTCTCGTCGTCGGCACCGCCCGCCATGGCGCGCTGGCCTGTCACCGATCGTCAGGCGTACTCGTCGACCAGCCTGACGGTCTGATTGGTTGACCCGATGCGCACGGGCTCGGTGGACTGCGCAGCGCCGGAGTGAGCGGGCGTGTTCCAGGCCGCGTCGCGAGCGGTTGCGGTCTGGTTGCCACGGTCGTGGTGGTGCTGCGCAACCGACGCGTCGGTCATCGTCAGGCCACCCTGGGTGAACATTTCGCGCAGGCGTGGCAGGGACTGCTCGAGGGCATCGCGCGTCTCGGCGTGCTGCGCACCGAACCAGAGGCCCACCTGGGAATCGTGCAGCGTGATTCGCACTTCGAGCGGCCCGAGGTGTTCCGGATGCAACTGCAGCCGCACTTCGCGGACACCTTGCCCGGCGAGGGTGACCAGCCGCTGGCCGAGTTCCTGCTGCCAGCGCGGCGTCCCGAGTTGCTCCCTGATGCCGTCCCGCGTGGCTTCCGGGGTCGCGGCGGGCGCATCGTGCGACAGCGTGCGCTCCGGTCGCAGCGCCGCCTGCCCCGCCAGCGTGCCCGGGTCTGACGCCTGCCGTTCCAGGCCGGGTTGCGAGTCAGCCTCCTTGCGCTCCGCGGCCGCGGCCGCGGGAACGGCATCGGTCGCAGGTCGCGCGACACTCGCCTCTGGCGCTGGACGGCTGCCCGGCACCACGCTGACTTCGCGTCGCTGACCGACCGCATCCGCGGCGGTGCCACCCTTGGCAGCGACCGCGGCGGCTGCGGCCGGCGGTGCCTCGGCGGCCGTCATGCCGGTCGCAACGACTGCTGCGGTGGTGGGCGGTGGGAGCGGTGGGGGCGCTTCCGTGCCGGCAACCGGAGCCGGCCCGAGCGCTGGCAGCGGCCGCGGGTCTGCCGGGTTCGGCGCCGGTTGGCCGACTGTCGGTGGCTGCTCACCCGGACCCGGCAGCTGCAACGCGCTCGCGAACTGCTCCGGCGAGGCAGCGGCGGGAATTGTCGGTCCCGCCAACACCGGCGTGGTCAGCGTACCCTGCCCCGCAAGCAGGTCTGTGCTGACGACTGCCCGCGGACCGTCGGGCGGCAAGATCTGGCCGGGTGCCGGCAAGGAGACGCCGCTCGCCGGCAGCGGCTGGGGAACCGCGAGCGGCAAGCCGGTCCCGAGCGACCCGGCCAGCAGCGCATCGAAATCCACTGCCACGGTCCGGCGCGACAGCAGCGGACCCTGTGCCTTGCCTGACGACAGTTCCGGACTTGCGGGTGGAAGAGCGAGTGCGGTTGTGGAATCCAAGTCTCTGCACCGTCGGGGAATCGCGTGGGCGACCTGCCCGGCTGAGACACAGCAAGTGGCGTGCCAATCGCGTCACTCGACTGGGCCACGCCCCGCGGTGCGCGTCCCGGTCGAGTCGTCGGCGTGCCGCTGTTCCACTCGCTCTGCCTGCCGGCGTTCGTCGCTGACAAACCGATCCACCAGTTGCTCCATCGCGCGGGCTTCCTTGCGCAGCTTCGACCAGGCATCGAGCGCGCGCTCGAGGTCCTCGCGCACGGCGCTGACGCGCGCCTCCTGTTGTCTGACCGCCTCGTCGAGCTGGGCCTGGAACGCACGGGAGTTCGCTACGTTGAAGAACCTGGTCGATTGCGCCGTGGCAGCGCCGTGCTCGTACTGCTGTCGATAGTTCATGAGCTCGGCGAGGCGGGCTTCCTGCCGGGCCAGCACTTCACGTGCGGCCGCGACCGCCCTGGCGGACTCCTCGATCCGCTCGTTGGCGTTCTCCACCAGTGGCAGCAGACGGTTCGATCGCGTCATGGATCAATCACGCTCGTTGGCACGGAAGGTTGCAGTGCTGTGCGTCGCATCACGCAAAGGCGGCCTCGGGCACTGCGGCCAGCAGCTGCGCCAGGTCCGCCAGGCCCTGCTCGAGGCTGACCTTGGCCTGCATGTTCTGCTCCAGGTAGCGCAGGACACCGGGCCAGGCGTCGATGGCGGTGTCGATGCGCGAGTCCGTCCCTTTCTTGTACGCACCGACTGCGATCAGGTCACGGTTGCGCTGGTACTGGGAGTAGAGCTGGCGCAGCCGCTGCGCGAGGCGCTGGTGCTGCGCCGTCGTGATCTGCTGCATCACGCGGCTGATCGAGGCCTCGACGTCGATCGCGGGATAGATCCCTGCTTCCGCCAGGGTACGCGACAGCACGATGTGACCGTCGAGGATTGCACGGCTGGCGTCGGCGATCGGGTCGGCCTGATCGTCACCCTCGACCAGCACCGTATAGAACGCGGTGATCGAGCCGCGCGCCGCCGTACCATTGCCCGCGCGTTCGACCAGGTGCGGCAGGCGCGCGAACACCGACGGCGGGTAGCCCTTGGTGACCGGCGGCTCGCCGACCGCCAGCGCGATCTCGCGCTGGGCCTGCGCGAACCGCGTCAGCGAATCCATGAGCAGCAGCACCTCGCAGCCCTGGTCGCGAAAATGCTCCGCCACCGCTGTCGCGAGCCACGCCGCGTGCAGCCGCATCAGGGGAGGATGATCGGCGGGCGCAGCCACGACCACCGCACGGCGCAGCCCTTCGGGCCCGAGAATCTCCGTCACGAACTCACCGACTTCGCGGCCGCGCTCGCCGATCAGGCCGACGACGACGACATCCGCGGTCGTGAATCGCGTCATCATGCCGAGCAGGACGCTCTTGCCGACGCCGCTGCCGGCGAACAGGCCGATGCGCTGCCCGCGGCCCACCGTGAAGAGTCCGTTGATCGAGCGCACACCGACGTCGAGCGGCTCGCGGATCAGGCGGCGCGCGAGCGGATTGATCGGCGTCCCGCCGAGCGGCACGCGTGTTTCGTACTCGACGCGACCGAGACCGTCCAGCGGCCGGCCAGCACCGTCGACGACACGGCCGAGCATGCCGCGGCCAACCGCGACCTCGAGTCCGTGCCGCGCCGGCACGACGCGCGCTCCGGGCCGCAGGCCGCGAGTCTCGCCGGTCGGCATCAGGAACAACCTGTCACCAGCGAAACCGACCACCTCGGCCTCGGCACGCCGGCCGTCTGCCGTCTCGACCAGGAACAGCGTTCCCACCGGCGCCTCGACACCGGTCGCTTCCATGGCGAGGCCCACCATGCGCGACAGCACGCCCTCGACCACGAAGCCACGCTGCGCGCCGATGCGCTCGCGCGCCACGCGCAAATGCTCCGCCCAGCGCGTCGCGCGGCCGGCGGCGAGTTCGACAGCTGTCACGGCGACTCCTGCTCCGCCTGCTCTGCTCGATCGCCCTCGCGATCGCTGCCGAGCAGTTCGACGACCAGCGCGCCGAGGCGGCTCTCCAGCCGCGCGTCGACTTGCGAGCTTGCCGTTGCCACGCGCGCACCGCCGCGCGTCAGCAGCGGGTCCTCGACGATGGTCCAGGCGCGATCCTGGTCGACGGCCGGCAGGTGTTGACGCACCAGCTTTGCGTCTTCGGGATTGAGTTGGACCTTGATGTCCCGGGTGGCCACCGGCAGCGACTGCAGCGCGTCGCGCACGATGCCGACGATCTGGCCGGGATCCGCCTTCAGTTCGCGCCGCACGAGCTGGCGCGCGAGCGCAAACGCGAGCGCGACCAGTTCCTGCTCGACTGCCGCGTCCAGGACCGTGAACGGCCGGCTCAGCGCGTCCAGCACGAGGGCGAGTCGTGCGGCCGCCTCCTGCGCCTCCTGTCTCCCGGCTGCGAGGCCCTCGAGTCGTCCGGCCGCGTAGCCATCGGCCTGGGCCTTGCGGCGGATCACGTCCGTTTCCGCCGCCGTCAGGGCCGCCGTCCTGGAGACGCCCGGCTCCATCGTCGGCGGCACCCACGCGGTGCAATCCTGCGGCTGGCTGCCATTGACGATGCGCGCTGTCACCACGCGGCCCGCATCAGACGAACTGCTCGCCGCCGCGGCTCAGCATGACCTTGCCCTCCTCCGCCAGCCGCTGCACCGTGGCGAGGATTTCCTTCTGCGCACTCTCCACCTCGCTCAGCCGCACCGGGCCGCGCGCCTCGATGTCGTCCTTGAGGATCTCGGCCGCGCGCTGCGACATGTTGCGCATCAGCTTGTCCCGCACGTCGGCATCCGCGCCCTTCAGCGCAACCACCAGCACGTCGCTCGAGATTTCGCGCATCAACGCCTGGACGCTGCGGTCGTCGAGCTCCAGCAGGTTCTCGAAGACGAACATGAGTTCGCGGATCCTGGCCCCGAGGTCCTGGTCCTGCGCGCTCAGCTGCTCGAGGATCTCGGTGTCCCGCCCCGCGCCCATCTGGTTGAGCATCTCGGCGGCTTTCTTCAGGCCGCTCAACCGCGCCGGCCTGCTCTCCGGCTTGTCGGTCGAGCGCTTCTCCACGAGTTCATCGAGTTCCGCCAGCGCCGACTGTTGCAGGTCCGACAGGTTGGCGACGCGGCGGACGACCTCCGCGTGCGTCGCCGGCGGCAGCAGGCCCAGGATTTCCCCGCCCTGCTTGCTGTCGAGGTGCGCCAGCACCACCGCGATCAGCTGGGGATGCTCGTCGCGCACGATGTCGGCGACGGCACGCGACGACATGAAGCGCAGCGTCTCGATGCCCCTGCTGCCATTGGACGTGAAGATCTGCTCTGCCAGCGTGTTGGCGCGTTCCGCCCCGAGCGCGTTGGTCAGCACCCTGCGCACGTAGTCGTCGTTCTCGATGCCGAGCGCCGTATCGTCGCTCACGCTGCCGAGGAATACCCCCATGGCTTCCTCGACCTGGCGCCGTGACACGTTCTTCAACTCGGCCATCGCGGAGCCGAGCCGCTGGATTTCGCCGGGCCCGAGATGACGCAGGACCGCCGCCGCGCTCTGCTCGCCGAGCGACATCAGGAAGACCGCCGCGCGTTCCACGCCGCCGAGTTGCCTCGCCTCAGCCATCGTGATCCAGCCAGCGCTTCATCGTCTGCGCCACCCGGCGCGGATCCTGGCCCACCAGGTTGCGTGCGGCGGCAAGCTGCTGCTCGTGGTTCATGCCTTGCAGCATCGGTGCACCGCCGCCCGGGAGGCCTGCCATGCCCGGTCGCCCCAGCAGGTCGGCAACCGCCGGACCCGCGGCAAAAGCTCCTGGCTCGGACAGACGCCGCGCCACCGGTCGCAGCACCGTGAACACCACCAGCGCCACGAGCAGCACGCCGAATGCCTGCTTCAGCAGCGTCAGCAGCACGGGGCTCTGCCAGACCGGCGTGCCCGACGTGTCCTCGCCCTGCTCTTCGGCCCGGAATGCCGCGCTGATCACGCTGACAGTGTCGCCGCGCTGCTCGTCGAAGCCGATGGCCTGCTTGACCAGTCCAGTCATGCGCTCGATGTCGGCCGCGGTGGGCGCGGCGGCGGCACCCGCGCTGCCGGCATCCGCCGCCGAGGTCGCCGGGCCGGCGTCAACGAGCACCGCCACCGACAGCCTGCGCAGGTTGCCGGGCGCGGGCCGCTTGCGGCTCAACATGCGATCGATCTCGTAGTTGCGCGTTGCCCGTCGCGAAGTGCTGATCGGTTCCGCAGCTGCCGGCGGCTGGTCGCCCGCGGCTGCAGCCTGTGCTGCCGGACGGGTCCGCGCGTCCGGCGGCGTCTGCGGGACATCCTCGGGCGGCTGGTTGGTCAGCGCTCCCGGGATTCCCTGCGCTTCCATGCCGCCCCGCTTGATGTCCTCGGCGGTCTGTTCGCTGCGCAGCGCGGACCGCTCCGTGCCGAAGGCCTCGCTGACCTCCTCGGCCTCGGTGAAATCGACCGCCGCGTTGACCTCGGCCCGGACCTTGCCCGGGCCCACCAGCGGCTCGAGCAGGCCGACGATGCGGCGCGCGTAGGTTTCTTCCATGCGGTTGACGTACTCGAACTGGGCGCCGCTGCGACCGAGTTCATCGCTGTCGCTCGGGGAACTCAGCAGCCGGCCGGTCTGGTCGATGACCGTGACGCGCGCCGCCTCGAGGTCCGGGACACTCGACGCGACCAGGTGCGTGATCGCGGCAACCTGCTGCGACTCGAGGCGCCGGCCGGGAAACAGGTTGACGAGCACCGATGCGCTCGCGGTGCTGCGGTTGCGCAGCAGGGCGGACTGGCGCGACATCGCGAGGTGGACGCGGGCGCTCTGCACCGACTGCACGGTTGCGATGGTGCGCGCCAGCTCGATCTCGAGCGCGTGGTGGTAGCGCGCCGTCTCCATGAACTGGCTGCTGCCGAAGCCCTTCTGGTCCTCGATGATCTCGATGCCCGCGGAGGTGCCCTGCGGCAGCCCTTGCGCGGCGAGCTTGAGCCTCGCCTCGTGGATCTTGTCCGCCGGTACGAGCACCGTGCCGCCGGAGATGCGGTAGGGAATCCCGGCGCCCTCGAGTCCCTGCACCACCGATCCGGCGTCGCGATCGGTCAGGTTGCCGTAGAGCAGCTGGTAATCCGGCTTCTGCATCCACAGGATGACGCCGACGCCGACCGCCACGCTGGCCGCGACCCCGGCGAGCAGCGCCAGGCCGCGCAGCCCTGGCATGCGCCGTGGATCGAAGCGCGGCCGAGCCGCTGCTACCACCTGTCCCTCTGCCATTTGTACGTCCCGCCTCTCGTTGCTGTGTCAGGCCTCAGACAGGCATGTTCATGATGTCCTGGTAGGCATTGACCAGGCGATTGCGCACCTCGGTCATTGCCTTGAAGGCCAGGCTCGCCTTCTGTACCTCGATCATCACCTGCGCGATGTCCACGCCCGGCGCGCCGGTTTCGAGCGCGGCGGCGAGCTGGCGCGCCTCGCCCTGCTGCGTGTTGACCGACTCGATGGCGTGCTCGAGCAACGTGCCGAATCCGGACGGCGCCGGCTCGCTGCCCGCTGCGCGCACCGGCGCATCGAGCTCCGCAGCGAGCGTGCGCATCTGCGTGAGAATCTGCTGAATGGCCATTTCACTCATTGGAATCGCTGCTCCGGCGGGCTCGACGTGGCTCAGTCTTCGGGGATGGCGATGCCGGCGGCGCGCATCTGGGAGAGCTTGTGACGCAACGTGCGCGGGCTGATGCCGAGGAGTTCCGCGGCGCTCTTGCGGCTGCCGCGACCTTTCGCCAGCGCCTGCAGGATCAGGCGTGACTCGCGCGAGCGCAGCGCGTCGCCGAGGCGCGACTCGTCGGCGGCCGCAGGTGCAGTGGCCAGCGTTGCGTTGCCGCCGGTCTCGAAGTGCAGCTGCCCGGGCCCGATCACGTCACCCTGCAGCAACACGAGGGCCCGCTGCGCGAGGTTGTCCAGCTCGCGCACGTTGCCGGGCCAGCGATGCGCGCACAGCGCAACCCGTGCGGCGTCCGTGACGGCAGGCAGCGCCCTGGTGCCAGCGCAGTGCCGGCGCAGCGAGTGCTCGAACAACGGCCAGATGTCGCCGGTGCGGTCGCGCAGCGGCGGAATCTCCAGCGGGAAGACGCTCAACCGGTAGTAGAGATCCTCGCGAAACCGCCCTTCGCTCACCAGCGTCCTGAGCGTGCGATTGGTCGCGGCGATCACCCGGACGTCCAGTGCGATCGTGCGCGTGGAACCCAGCCGCTCGACTTCGCGCTCCTGCAGCACCCGCAGCAGCTTCGACTGCAGGCTCTGCGGCATCTCCGAAATTTCATCGAGCAGCAGCGTCCCGCCCTGCGCCTGCTCGAACTTGCCCGCATGCGCGACCTGGGCGCCGGTGAAGGCGCCCTTCTCGAAACCGAACAGCAGCGCCTCGAGCATCGTCTCCGGAATCGCGGCGCAGTTGATCGGCACGAAGGGCCCGGAGGCGCGGCGCGACTGCTGGTGCAGGAAGCGCGCATACACTTCCTTGCCGGTTCCGCTCTCCCCTGTGAGCAGCACGCTGGTCTCGGTCTGCGCCAGACGCTGCGCGAGCTGCTTCAGCTCGCGGCTGCGCGGGTCCACCGCGATCAGCGAGTCGCCGACACCGCTGCAATGCGAGTAACGCTCGATCAGCTCGACCAGGGCGTGCGCTTCGAACGGCTTGACCAGGTACTCGGTGGCGCCGGCACGCATCACGTCGACCGCCTGCCGGATGCTGCCGTAGGCGGTCATCAGGATCACCGGCAGGTTCGGCTGGCGGGCGCGGATCAGGCCGAGCAGCGCGTGGCCGTCCATCGGCTGCATCTGCACGTCGCTGACCACGAGGTCGACGGCTTCGCGCTCGAGAACGTCGAGGGCCGTCGCTCCGTCCGCGGCGGGCCGGACGTCGTAGCCCGCAACCATGAGCGTGTCGCAGAGCGCCTCGCGCAACGCACAGTCGTCCTCGACCACCAGCACCGCATGCTCAGGCATCGACCCTCCCTGACGGTTTGCCGGTCGTGCCGCGGACCGACAGCGGCAACCGGATCGAAAAACAAGCCCCGCCGAGTGGCGAATCCACTGCGGCGATCGTGCCGTGGTGCGCATCGACGACGGACTTCACGATGGCGAGGCCGAGGCCGGTGCCGCCCTGTCGCGTCGTGAAGAAAGGCTCGAACAGCCGCGCGCGATGCTGCGGGGAAATGCCCGGGCCGCTGTCGCTCACGCGGATATCCACCCAGCCGTCGCCGGCCGGATGGGCCTCGAGCAACACGAGACCCTGGCCGTTCATTGCCTGCCTGGCGTTGGTGACCAGATTCGCGAGCGCCCCGGCCAGCGCCGTCCGGCTGCCGGTGAGTTCGGCAGCATCCGCGTCGCAGACCACCTGCAGGACCATGCCTCCGGCGGCAAGGTCCGGCTCGAGAACCTGCAGCACTTCCGCAAGCACGGAGCCGACCCGCACATGCTCCGCGGGCTGCGGCCCGCCGCGCGCGAAGGTCAGCATTTCCTGGACCGTCCGGTCGAGGTCCTTCAGGCGGGCGACCGCGCGTTCCGCGAACCTCTGCCGCTCGGTGGCAGAGATGGCTGGAGCCGCCAGTTGCGATGCATAGAGCAGCGCTGCGGACAGCGGGGTACGAATCTGGTGCGCGAGTTTCGCGGCCATTTCTCCCATCGCCGACAGGCGCCGGTGACGATCGAGCAACTCGCGTATCGCGCGGGCGTCGGTGTCGTCGGTGAGCAGCACGATGCGGCCGGAGCGATCGGGCAGGTCGCGCTCGGATTGCGTCAGTCGCCGGCCATCGCGCAGCACCACGTCGACGCCGTCCTGGTGCGCGAATGCTCGCGTCGCCACCACGTCCCAGGGCAGCCCCACGACAGCTGCACCGACCAGCGTCGCGGCGACCCCGTTCGCCTGGACGACCGTGCCGCCCGCATCGATGACCAGCACGCCCCCGGGCAGCGCTTCGAGCAGCAGCGTCAGCCGCTCGCAGAGCCGCGCGTTCTCAGCCGCCTGTTGCGCCTGCTGGTCGTTGGCCGCGGCAAGCTCCGCCGTCAGGCGTGCAATGCGGTCCTCGAGGGATCGGTAGGTCTGCTCGAGCGACTGCGACGCCCGGGTGAAACTCGAGAATGCCTCCTCGAGCACCAGCGTCTGGTGCGATTCGATCCCGGAATTGCGCTTTGCCGATTGCATGCGAGCAATGACCAAGCAAATAACGTGCCGGGCCTCTCTGCCGAGGAATCCTGCCAGCACACGCGGCCATTACCGCGGAAAACGTCGGTCGCAATGCGCAAGGGACCAGGCGTCCGTCAAATTTCCGACGCGGTCTGCCCGACGACCTCGCACGAAGCCAGGTCGGTGGCAATCTGGTACTTGCGCAATTTCTCGACGAGCGTGGTGCGTTGCAGCCGCAACAGGCGGGCGGCCTTGGCAATCGTGCCGTTCGCTTCGTCCATCGCGCTGCGAATGATCGTGACCTCGATGCCGGCGAGGTGGTCCTTGAGATCGAGCCCTTCTGACGGGAACTCGACGCGCGCATAGCCGGCCACGGGGACCGAGGAGTACCTGGCGGGAAGATCGCTGCGCTCGACAGGTCGGTCCGGACAGAGAATCGCCAGCCGCTCGATCAGGTTCGCGAGTTCCCTGACGTTGCCGGGCCAGGGCAGCGCGGCAAGCGCGTCCACGGTTGCAGCCGACAGGTTCACCTGGGTGCCGCGCGTGCGCGCCACGTCCCTTGCCAGCGCGTCGACCAGTTCGGGGATGTCCTCCGCGCGTTCCCGCAGCGGGGGTACGTCGATGGGGAAGACGTTGAGGCGATAGAAGAGGTCCTCGCGAAATCGCCCCTGCTCGATCATCTGCTCGAGATTACGGTGCGTGGCCGCGACGATGCGCACGTTGCAATCGCGCGTCGCGTTGCTGCCGACGCGCTCGAAGGTCCGTTCCTGCAGCACCCGCAGCAACTTCACCTGCATGGGCAGGCTCATGTCGCCGATCTCGTCCAGGAACAGGGTGCCGCCCTCGGCATGTTCGAAGCGGCCGATGCGCGCGGTCACCGCGCCGGTAAAGGCACCCTTCTCGTGGCCGAACAGTTCGCTCTCGAGCAGGTCCACCGGGATTGCCCCGCAGTTGACCGGGACGAACGGCTTGTCGGCGCGCGCCGAAAGCTCGTGCAGGTGGCGCGCAACGCGCTCCTTGCCGGTGCCGGATTCGCCAAGCACCAGCACAGTGGTGTCGAAGGGCGCCACCCGATCGATCATGCGACGCACTTTGGCGATGGCGGGCGAACGTCCGCCGGGGCCATAGGAAAGCCCGGGCGAAAGCGCGATGCGCGCCTGGGCGACGTGGAGTTGCGCGCGCCGCAGTATCTCGGCGAGGCGCTTGTAGCTGAGGGGGAATCCAATCTGCCAGTGCGTGTGCCCGGCCTGCACCGCTTCGGCCACCGGTCTGTTGAGGACGCCGGTTTCGTCCACGATCGCCAACGGGAGGTCGCCACACTGCTGGCGCAGTCTGAGCATGGAGGCAGCGAGCGGGGCTCCTTCGTTGACCTGGCCCACGAGCACTGCGACCCACCCGTGTTGTGCCGGCGGCGTCCATCCCACACCCGCATCGGGCGGCAGGACCACCGGCTCGTAGCCGAGGAACTCGAGCACGGCGCGCCAGTGATGCACGCGCTCCGTGTTGCCCTCGACAACGAGTACCTTGGGTCTGTTCATTGGCCCCCCCAGCCGTCCATGTCCCACCCCACCCGCAGCAGAAGCTGGTTCGCCTTCGACGAGTTTTTCATCGTCAGGTCCACGCGGACCATCCGTCGCATGGTCCAAGTAGACCATACTACTGTCGAGGCAGTGCATCAAATTTAACTTAATACTGCGGCAAAGCACAACCTATGGATAATTCCTGGAACGTGGCTACCACATATGGTAGGTGGACCGATCAAGGGGCCTGTTGCTGGCGGGCCATCGCCACCGCGCGCCGGTGGTACAGGAAAATGTGCTTTTCGATCGAATCGAGGGTCAATGGGTGGAGACCCTCGTACCGCAGGCACTGCCACTCGTGATCCGCAGTGCGTGCCGGCGTCCCGACCAGCACACCGGGCAATTGCAGTGGTTCGCTGATCAGCGGCGAGAGGTAGAGCTGCGCAAGGGCGCGCGTGCCGGCCGGCCCAACGGCCGGCCCGACCCATTCGATCTGGCCGGCACCGAAGCGCAGCTCGCATTCCGCGGGCAGGGGCGTCCCTGCCGCGGTCAGGCGGCCAAGCAGGCGCAGGATGAGCCGCAGCTTGGCATCGAGCTTGCCGATTTCTGCGGCGAACGGCCCATGATCATCCCTGCCTTCGCGCGGCGCATCCTCGAACGCGGCCAGCGCGTGCAGCAGGTCCAGGTTGTCGCTGTTCCAGCGGTGCAGCAACTCGAGCGAGGGTGGCTCGATTGCGGCGACGGCGAGCGGCAGGCGATCAGCCCGCACCAGGCGCGTCGTCTCCGAGCCCGGGCGGGATGGTTGAGCGGTCATGGCTGCATGCTCACCCGCCGGGCTTCGCCGGGTGGCGACTCAACGACCGGGGGCAAAGGCAGTGTAACCGTCGACCGCGCGGCGCCGCTGGCCCAGCTGCAGCAAGGCGGACAGTACTGCGCCACGCGCCTGCTCTGCATGCGTCAGCAGGCGCGCATTCGCTGCCTGCAGCTGCGTGAGTACCAGCTCCGCCTGCGGCTCGCACTGGCCCGCAGCCGACAGCGCTTCCAGGCGCAGGCGCAACTCGTCCTGCAGGCGCAGCGCCAGCTCGAACTCGCAGTTCGTCACCGCCTCCTCGAGCACCCGCGTGATCGCGAGCAGCGCCTGCAGTTTGTCGTGGCCTGGCATGCGGCGATCAGGGACGTGCCGCGTCCGGCGCGATCGCGGCCCAGGCCAGTCGCACTTCGTTCAGCAGCGATGCAGCCTCCTCGAGCGGTTGCACGGCAGTGCGCAGGTTCGCCTGCGTGATCCGCAGCGACACGTAGTCGTACAGGTTCTCCAGGTTGTGCGCGATTTCGCCGCCCCGCTCGTGGTCGAGCGCCAGCCGCAGCGCCTCGACGATCGCCAGCGCGCGGCTCAGGGACTCCGCCTTTGCGGCCACCTCGCCACGCTCGATCTGGCCCCTGGCCGCAGCCACGCGCATGAGTGCGCCATCGAGCATCATGAGCACGACTCCATGCGGACTCGCGCCATGCGCCCCGCCCGCGCGGACGTCACGATACGCTGAGACTCCGGACTGTGGTCCCGTGTACATATGAACTTACTCCGCGATGCTGCGCTTCGTCATTGAACCTACCGCGCGGCGCCGGGCAGGTTGGCGAGCTGCTGGTTGAGGTAATCGCCGGTGCTGCGCAACCTGGCGACCAGGCTGTCGAGCGCGTTGAACTGCGTGCGCAGCCGGGCCTCGTAAGCGGTCAGGCGCGTCTGCAATGCCTCGCGCTCGTCGCCGATCCCGTCGATGCTCTTCTGCAGCCCCTTGATCCGCGTATCGAGCGCGCCGCCGGCGGTGACATAGCGCTCGAGCAGCGTGTCCATGCGCGTGGCGACGCCATCGCCGGCAGCGGAGAAGAACCGGCCGACGCCGTCGAAGTCGGTGGTCAGTGCAGCCGCGAGCTTCGCGTCGTTCACTTCGAGAGTGCCGTCGAGCGTGCGACTGATGCCGAGCTCCGCGAGCGTGGCGAACGACACGCCGAGACCACCGGTCGACGTCGACAACAGGCGGCGCACGGACTCCGAGAAATCCCGATAGGTGGCGTCGCCCAGCAGGGGGCCGGCCACTTTCGTTTCCGGATCGTAGCTCGCCAGCGCGCGCAGGTTGTCGACCAGCGAATTGTAGGCGCCGACGAATTCGTCGATCTTGCTGCGGGCCCCGGTCGTGTCGTACGCGATCGTGAGAGTGGTCGGCTCGCCGACGGTCGACACGCCGGTCGCATCGATCGTCACGCCGCTGATGGCCGACGTGAACGAGTTCGTGGCGCTCGTCACCGCGACGCCGTCGACGAGGATCGAGGCATCGCGGGCGGCGCTGACCTCGGTCAGGTTCAGGATCGAGTTCGCCGGGTCGTACACCAGGCTGGCAAGGCCCCCGTCCCCGCCGCTCTGGGTGACGGTGATTGCACTGCCTGCTCCGGTGCTGCGCGAAGTGAGGACCAGTTGCGCGCCCGCCGTGCCGGTCACGATGGACGCGGTCACGCCCGGGTTGTCGCTCGCACCGTTCACCGCGTCGCGGATTCCCGCCAGCGTGCCGTGCGTCGCATCGATCACCAGTGTCATCGCCTTGCCGCCGGTCGTGACGACCAGCGACCCCGTGCCGACCGCCGTGGTTTCCGCGGCGAATACCCCGGAGCGCAGTTTCTGCGGCGTTGCGAGCTGGACGACTTCGATGGCAAAACTGCCCGGGGCGGCCGTGGCGCCCGCAGTCCCGGTGACGACGTCCTTGTTGCCGGACGTGACGGTGCGACCCTGGAACCGGCTCAGCGTCTTGAGCGGTTCGAGCGCAGAGCGCAGTTCCTCGACGGCGCTGCGGAAGCTGCCGTAGGCCGACAGGCGCGCCTGGAATCCTGCCTCGCGTCGCTCGAGCCGGCTGGCCTGCGCCTGGCCCTCCGCGGTAACGAGACTCTGCACCAGCCCGGAGATGTCCAGGCCGGAGCCAATGCCGGTGGTGGTGATGCTGGCCATGGGTTCGTTCGCTGCCTGCCGCTGGGTGTCCTGCCGCGGCGCAAGTCGCCGCCGTACCAAGGTTAAGCAAGATCCGTGCCTCGATCAGGCGCGCTCTTGCAGCATGACACCGGTGCCGCCCGCGTCCAGCGAGCGCGCCAGCGCCATCATTTCGGGTGAAGGAATCTGGCGCACGATTTCGCCCGTTTCCGGGTTGAGAACGGTGATGATCGTGCGCCCACTGGCCTCATCGACCTGGAACCTGAGTGCCCGCCGGCCCTCGGTCATGAGCGCATTCATGCGTTGCACGGTGGCCTGGAGGTCGGCGACGGCCTGCTCCGCGACACGCGCGGCAACTTCAGGCGGCGGCTGGTTTCCATCCGCCGGCAAGCGCTTGCCGCCGGTCGCGGTGGAAAGTGCCGCTGCGACTGGCAGTGCTGGCCGCACCACATTGCCGACGCTGTCTGTCATGACGGTCAATCCGTACGTCCGCTTGCCTCGTTCGCTGACTTGATTCGCTGGTCTCTGTCGCTGGCCCCGCCGCTCACAAGAGACGGCGCAAGGCCGGGGAAACCGACGGTGGCCTGCGCCCCGCAAGCGGGTCGCAGGCCACCGCGGAGCACGTTACCGCAGCAGTCCGAGCACGTTCTGCGGCAGGGCATTGGCCTGGGCGAGAATCGCCACGCCCGCCTGCTGCAGGATCTGCGCGCGCGTCAGCTCGGCCGTCTCCTGCGCGAAGTCCGCGTCACGGATGCGGCTGCGGGACGCTTCGAGGTTCTCGTTGACCGCCGTCAGGTTGGCGATCGTCGATTCGAAGCGGTTCTGGATCGCGCCGAAGTTGCTGCGCAGGCCGTTGACCGACGACAGGGCCGCATCCACGCGTCCGATCGTGGTGTTGGCGTTCGCCACCGTGGTGACCGAGGTCGAGTTCAACGCCGAGTTGCCGAGCGAGTAGGCCGTGGCAGAGAAGCCGATGCGCGCTGCCGTACCGCCGATGCTGACGGACGCGGCCGAGCTCAGGCGAATGCTGCCGACCAGGTTGGCCGTTGTCAGGGCACCCCCCGCCGCAGTGACTAGCGTCGTCGGCACACCATTCTGCGTGTTGTTGGTGCCCTCGGCGACGCCGATACCCTGCGCGGCGGAGGTGCTGCCCTGGGTCACGGTGATGTTGCGACCGTCGGAGGACGTCAGCGTCACGCGGGTGTTGCTCGAGTCATACGAAGCCGTCACGCCGGTCGTGGCCGAGTTGGCGTTGATCGCCGCCACCAGCTGGTCCGAGGTCACGGCGCCGTTCACGGTGCCGTTGTAGCTGGTGTAGATCGCGACGCTGTTGATCGTCAGGTTGTAGTTCGACTCGGTGCCCGCCACGGCGGTCGTGCCGAGGTCGAACTGCGCGGTCGTGTCGGCGGTCGCGGTCAGGCCCGAGATGCCCGACGCATTGATGGCCGCGGCCTTGGCATAGGCGCTCGAAGTGGTCTGGCCGTTGCTGCTG
>Ga0209253_10000551_pt1 | contig 32374 bp, 22 predicted proteins | sample FrelakmetBRP12BR_FD_187145 | JGI IMG/M metagenome (GOLD analysis project Ga0209253, IMG submission 187145) | Freshwater lake sediment microbial communities from the University of Notre Dame, USA, for methane emissions studies - BRP12 BR (SPAdes)... | ecosystem: Environmental > Aquatic >... | reverse complement strand
CCTGGTTCGATCTCCACGCTGCTGCCGCTGAGCCCACCACACTCAAATCCAACGACTCACCGGGCCTCCGCATGTTGGAAGAAATGCAAACTGTTATTACGGACCTCGCTGAGTCGGCAAAACCGTCGGTTGTGAATCTCATTCCTCTGTCCGGACCAGGACGGGGACGTGAGCTTTCGCAGGAACGGGCTCCCAATGCTTCCGGATCGGGTTCCGGTGTCATTATCGATCCTGACGGATATATCATCACAAACAACCACGTCATCGGCGACGTGACGGAAATAGAAGTCCGCTTTTCTGATAAGTCAAAGCTGATTGCACAGGTTGTCGGAAAGGATCTCGATACCGACATCGCGCTCCTCAAGGTGACCGTCGACCATCCCCTCCCAAGCGCAAGATTCGGAGATTCATCCACCGTGCGAGTCGGCCAATGGGTACTCGCTGTGGGGAACCCTTTCGGACTCGATCGGACAGTCACACTCGGCGTCGTCAGCGGGATCGGCCGGGAGAACATCAATCTCTCGCGCTATGAAAATTTCATTCAGACCGACGCCTCGATCAATCCTGGCAATTCGGGCGGCCCGCTCTTCAATTTGCGCGGGGAGATCATCGGCATCAATACCGCCATCATTAACTTCGCCCAAGGGATCGGTTTTGCAATCCCTTCCAACATGGCCAAGCAGGTGATTCATCAATTGCTGACGCAGGGACGGGTCACACGTGGCTGGTTGGGCGTCGGTATCCAACCACTCACGGCGGAGCTCGCACGCAAGTTTGGCGTCAAGGAAGGCGACGGGGTGCTGGTCAATGAAGTCTTCGAACGGGATCCGGCTGCGGCAGCCGGCATCAAACCCGGCGACATTTTGACCCATATCGACGGCACCTTGATCGACACGCCGAACCGCCTCTCTCGCGTCGTAGCAGGATTGCTTCCGGGCTCGACGGCAAAAGTTGAGATAGTCCGAGATCAGCAACGTTTGGTGCTAGACGTCTCGCTCAGAGAACGCCCTGAGCAGGCCGTGATCGCCTCGCTCCCTCAAGCACGCACTGAAGTCAAGCTGGGATTCGACGTGCAAAATCTGACGCCTGATCTTGCCGACAAATTCAAACTGCAGGAAAGCCGTGGCGTGCTCATCAGCAAAGTGGAGATCGGAAGCCTCGCCCAATCGGAAGGTCTTCACGAAGGCGATCTCATCAAGGAAGTGAACCGTACTGATGTGGGATCAGTCGGGGAATTCAGCAGCGCAATTTCAAAACTCCGGCGTGGCGAAACAATCCTGCTCCGCGTGCTGAGAGAAACCCGCGCGTTCTATGTGGTGCTCAAATCGACCGATCCTTAACCAGGTCTGTCCCGTCTATCTGGTCTATTCGGTCTTTCTCGTGTATTTGGTTCAGCGAAACTAACCAGATAGACCAGACCAACCAGACAGACAGAACAGACCAGGTGTTCGTTCAATGCGCTTCCGCATGCGTCTCTACCTTATGCGCCTCAACGATTCGAAGCGCGAGCTCACGTGGCACTTCGTCGTATCGCCAAAGTTCCATTGTATAACTTCCGCGGCCTGCCGTGAGTGAGTTCAGCATCGTGGCATACGTGAGCATCTCCGCCATTGGAACATGGACCGTGATCTGCTCTGTATGGTCGCGTGCCTCCACGTGAAGAATCCGCCCGCGGCGCGCATTCAAGTCCCCGATCACACCTCCAATATGATCTGCCGGCGCCTCAACCTCCACCGTCATGATCGGCTCTAATAGGATGGGATGAGCCGCCTCCAAGGCCTTCTTGAACCCCATCGACGCCGCGACTTTAAACGCCATCTCAGATGAATCGACCGCATGGTACGACCCATCGTACACGGCAACCCGGCAATCCACGACAGGAAACCCCGCCAAGCTTCCGTGGTGCATGGCTTCAACGACACCTTTCTCCACGGCGGGGATAAAGTTTCGCGGAATGGCTCCACCGACAACCTTATTCTCAAAGTGGAATCCCTCCCCGCGCGGAAGAGGCGCGAGTTCCAGCCAGCAATCGCCGTACTGGCCATGCCCGCCGGTTTGCTTCTTATATTTTCCCTGCGCCTGTGCCGTGCTGCGGATCGTTTCGCGATACGGAATTTTCGGCATGTGCAGCACCACTTCAGCACCGTACTTGCGGCGCAATTTTTCGAGCGCAAGATCGATGTGCCACTGGCCCATCCCGCTTAACACCATTTCCTTTGTATCGGCATGCCGCGAGAATTCGAGGGTCGGATCTTCTTCGATCAACTTATGCAGCCCAAGACTGATTTTTTCGATGTCGACACTGGACTTCGGCTCGATTGCAAAGGACAGCACAGGGCGCGGAAGCGCCGCTTTCTGATAACAGATGGGTGCCTGTTCGTCGCAGAGCGTGTCGCCGGTTTGCGTATCTTTGAGTTTTCCGATTGCCACGATGTCCCCTGCGCCGGCAGTAGACAGGGCTGTATGTTTCTTGCCCGACACAGCGTATAGATGCCCGCTTTTTTCTTTGCTGTTCCGAGAACTGTTAAAGACTGTGGAGTCTGCGTGAAGAACCCCCGATAAAACTCGCAGAAAAGACAGTCGCCCGACAAACGGGTCTATTAACGTTTTAAAGATGATTCCTGAGAATGGGTCTTCTCGAACGGCCCGGCGGTTAACTGCTTCGCCTGTATCCGGATGCAGCCCTTCCAACGGAGCTCTCGACGCCCGGTCCATCGGAGATGGCAATATGTCGACGATTGCATTGAGGAGCGGAACGATCCCGATATTGTCGATGGCTGAACCGCTGTAGAGGGGAACAATCTTGCCGTTCTGGACACCAAGGCGCATTCCGTCAATCAACTCCTCCTGCGTCAATTCCCCCATTGTGAGATATTGTTCCAATAGTCGGTCATCACGCTCAGCCACCCCCTCATGAACTCGTTTCCGCGCATTACCCACCGCCTCCCGCTCATTCTCCGGAACCGGCAACTGCTGAATCGCAGGAGTCTCCTTGCGCGAAGTGATGAGGCGTTGCTGAACAAGGTCCAGCGCGCCGGCGAGCTGACCGCCGCTGCGATAGGGCAATGACATCGGCAATGGCATAATCCCAAGATCGCGTTGACACATCGCGAGAATTTCATCGAGGGAGGCGCCGTCTTTATCTAATTCGTTGAGAAACAGCAGACAGGGTAAGCCGAGTGCTGTGACGCGAGACCAGACTCTGACGAGTTCGCTCCGAATTCCCGATGAGGCGCCTACCACCAGGATTACGGCGTCTACCGCTCGCAAGGCCATAGTCGTCTCCCCGATCAGGCTCAATGCGCCAGGAGGGTCGACGAGGTTGATGGTGGTGTGATTCCAGAAACAACGGAGGAGACTGGTACTGACGGAACTGCGCCGGTGCAATTCTTCCGGCTCGAAGTCTGAAACGGTCGTACCTTGTGCGATCGACCCGAGGTGGGAAACAGTGCCTGTGGCAAAAAGAATGGCTTCAGCCAACGAAGTTTTCCCGGCGCCGGTACTGGAAATCAACGCCACATTTCTGAGTGACTCCCTCTGTAGTTCGCTCATGGGGCCCTCCTTTTTGTTTATTTGGTCTGTTTGGTTTGTCTCGTTTGTTTGGTTGAAAGGAACTAATCACATGAACCAAATCAACCAAATAAACAAAACAAACCAGATGAACCAGGCTTCTTACATCACTTCGACTCCCCTTTCTGTCATGCGTCGGCACCATGGTTTGTCAGCCAGCCTTGATCGGCAAAGCTGACATAGCGTCCATCGCCGACGACGAGATGGTCAAGAACCCGAATACCCAGGACTTCCCCTGCTGATACCAAACGCGCCGTTAGAATGCGATCTTCTTGGCTAGGCGTTGGATCGCCACTGGGATGGTTGTGCAGGAAGATTACTGCCGCTGCAGATTCCCTCACGGCAAGTGTAAAGACTTCGCGTGGATGAACAATGCTGAGCGTTAGGCTGCCTTCCGATACCGTGGTATCACGCATGATGGCATGCTTGGCATCCAGTAAAACGACTTTGAAGATTTCGTGACGCAGATCACGCAAGGTTGGATGGTAATGGGTGAAGAGATCACGGCTGGATGTGACTTTGGTTCCTTTGGTCAGCGGAGCAGCGAGGGCGCGTTTTCCCAATTCAAGGGCAGCCTTCAGTTGTGCCGCTTTGGCCTCCCCTACACCTGGGATCGCACAAAGTTCTTCGATTCCGCATTGTGCAAGTCCGGCGATATCTCCAAGCCGATCCAGGATATCCATTCCGACTTGCACAGCAGAAGACCCTTGGCGGCCGACTCGAAGGAGAATCGCCAGAAGTTGGGCATTGGTAAGCGCTTGAGGCCCCTGTGTCAGCAGTCGTTCGCGCGGCCGTTCCGTTTCAGGCCAGTGCGAAATGCCTTGCCCTCCTTTATTGTCGGCCATTTACCCTCCCAGGACAAATAAATGACACTCTGAACGTTTTTGTACTAGCGATAGCCCCCTTAGTTGCCCATTCCAAACAAATACGTACCTCTAAACTGTTGAAATTACGTATAGCGACATATTGGTTCAGTACTTGCTTTGGAACGCCTGTAGCAGTACACCGCAACCTGGGAGGATTCGATGGAATGTCCGAAGTGTAAAGGCCTCATGATGCTCGAGCGGTTTTCCGACTTCTTCTTAATTTTCTATGCTTGGAAATGTATCAACTGCGGCGCAATTATCGATCGCACCATTTCAAATAATCGGCGAAAGAGCTTGGCCGCTCGCAAGCCCCAGGAAGTGGCGACTCGCTAGCATAAATCATTGTTGTTCCTGTCCAGATGAGTCGGCCGTTTTGATCGCCACGGATGGCCGACAATCCTGCTCTGATACCCTGTCTCTCCTGCTCTTAGGTCGTCATATCGCCAGCCGCATTATAGCCACCGGCTCCAAGGTCGTCAAAATGCTTCCATTCTTCTTGCTCCAACTTTCCTAGCCTCATCCTAGTCCCCACGCCGTCTTTATTGCTCGACGCTACATCTCGTTTCGGCAGCACTCACCTTGACCCCTTCAAAAACGCTATGTTAGAGTCACAAGTTCCTAAAACGTCTCTCGCCTTAAATCGTAACTACTCAGGTAGATAGGCTGAAGGCTTTTAAGGGCAGCTTCTTGCGCAACGAGGATTCATCTCTACTTGAACCCAAGGTCGTAGATACTGAGAAAGTGTTGAATGGCTTGATCCGTACCTTGCGAGATCATGTATAGCCTTCAACCTGAATGCCTGAGTAGTTACCTTAAATCTATGCGTGTTATTGCCGGATCCCACCGGGGCCGCCGCTTGAGTGGGCCTGAAGGGAATGCACTGCGTCCCACATCCGATAAGGTTCGCGGAGCTCTTTTTTCAATTCTTGGAACCCAGGTATCAGGAAGTCGCTTTCTTGATTTATATGCAGGTACGGGAGCCATCGGGATCGAAGCATTGAGTCGCGGAGCCTCAGCCGTCACCTTTGTCGAGTCAGACCCCAAGACCGTGCAGCTGTTACGGAAAAATCTCATGACCTGTCAGTTGCTCGATCGATCTCAGGTTTGGACAGAACGGACTGCCGCCTTCCTCGATCACAAAGACTGGTGGGGCGGCCCTTACGACATACTGTTTGCCGATCCTCCCTATGCCGATCTGAATGAGTTAGATATCATGATTCATGTTTGGAGGCCAGGTCTGTTGTCGGAGCGTGCTACTGTGATTATCGAACAAGACGCTCATGCTGAATTGCCCTCAACGATCGGCCATGCCGCGCTTGTGCGGCGATACCAGTATGGCGATACGGCGCTCTATCTCTATGGTGTGTCCACCTCTGAATCCACCGCATCATGAAAATTGGCATCTATCCAGGAACCTTCGATCCCATTACTCATGGACACACTGACATCATCACCCGAAGCTTGCGCGTGTTCGATAAAGTGGTTGTCGCCGTCGCACCCAACCCATCCAAGCACCCGCTCTTTACCCTGACTGAACGGCTGGAGCAGATCCGGATCGTGATGAAAGAGATGAAACAGGTCGAAGTGACCCACTTCGACGGCTTACTCGTGGACTACGTTCAGCGATACGGCGCCCATGCGATTATCCGTGGCCTCCGGGCGATCTCGGATTTCGAACATGAGTTTCAGATGGCCCTCATCAATCGAAAAATCGCCAAACAGGTTGAGACCGTGTTCCTGATGCCCAGCGAAGAATATTCCTATTTATCCTCAACAATCATTAAAGACGTGGCCACCCACGGCGGCGCGCTTACGGAATTTCTGCATCCTGAAGTCGCGCGGCAACTGCAAGAACGGATCAGGAGTTTGAAAACATGAAGCTGGCTGCACGAGCTGGACGAATCGCCCCCTCCCCCACCTTGGCCATGGCCGCAACTGCAAAAGCGATGGCAGCACGCGGGATCGACGTCGCCGACTTCTCGTCGGGAGAACCGGATTTCGATACTCCCGAACCGGTCAAAGCTGCAGCAGAGGCTGCCATTCGTGCGGGTTTTACCAAGTACACGCCTTCATCCGGCATCGATGAATTACGCCAAGCCATCATCGACAAACTGCAAGCGGAGCAGGGACTTCGTTACGAAAAATCCCAAGTGCTGGTTTCATGCGGAGCCAAACATTCGCTCTACAACCTTGCCGAAGCGCTTCTTGAAGCAGGCGACGAAGTTATCATTCCAGTTCCCTATTGGGTCTCCTATGCTGACCAAACACTCCTGAACGACGCCACGCCGGTTTTCCTGCCTACCCGTGAAGAGGATGGATACGCCATCGATGCCCATGCATTGGAACGACTCATCAGTCCACGCACCAAAGCCATTATCATCAATAGCCCGGGCAATCCAACTGGAGCAACCTATAATCGGGCGACGCTCGAACATCTTGCAGCGTTAGCCCTCAGTCGGGATCTCCTTCTGATTTCAGACGAGATTTATGAACAAATTCTCTACGATGGCGCCACACACACGAGCGTTGCCTCCTTAGGACCGGAGGTCGCCGCCCATACCGTGATTATCAACGGCGTCTCCAAAGCCTATGCGATGACCGGCTGGCGGATCGGCTACGCGGCCGGCCCCAAAGACCTCTTGACCGCCATGGCGAATATCCAGAGCCAAAGTACCTCCAACCCCTGTTCCATTTCGCAAAAGGCTGCCGTCGTGGCCTTGCGCGAGGGCGGCGCTTTTACGAAAAAGATGGTGACAGAGTTCGATCGGCGGCGACGCGTCATGGTTGAGCGCCTGAACGCGATGCCAGGCGTTCACTGCCGAATGCCTACTGGAGCATTTTATGCGTTTCCCAATGTGAGTGGGTTGCTCGGACGGCAAAGCCCAAAGGGGAAAATTGCAACTCCGACCGACCTCGCGAACTACCTGTTGCAGGAATTCAAGGTCGCCGTGGTTCCTGGTGAGCCATTTGGGAGTACCCAACATATTCGACTGTCGTATGCGACCAGCATGGAGACGATTGTCCGTGGAATGGATCGCCTTGACCAGGCGTTCAAACAGCTGACATAGTAGACTGTGGAAAGCCAGGTCTGTCTGGTCCATTCGGTCGATCTGGTCTATCTGGTTGTTTGATCAGTCTCGTTCAACCAAACAAACGAAACAGACTGAATAGACCAAATAGACGAGATAGACCAGACAGACCGAGCTAGTTGGAGGAATCAAACGTGCCTATTTATGAGTACCAATGTGAAAGCTGCGCAGATAAATTTGAAATCAAACAAAGCATGAAGGACGATCCGCTCACCGCCTGCCCGCGATGCGGGAAGCACGTACAACGGCTTATTTCATCGCCTGCGATCATGTTCAAAGGCAGCGGGTGGTACGTAACGGACTACTCCGATAAGATGAAGCCATCTTCAGGTAGTGAAGCACCGACACCCACGACCGGGGAGAAGAAAGAGACGGCATCAACCACATCCGATCAGACGGCGGCTGCGACTCCCTCCGCTCCAGCGTCTACCCCCGCACCAGCGCCGGCAAGCACCCCTTCGAGCACAAGCTCAAGCACAGCGACCAGCACGCCAGCGTCTTCCACCACGAAATAGTCGGCAGAGACGAAACGCGCTAGCGTGCGCCGGCGGTTTTAGCCGATGCCTTTTTCTTGGTCGGAGCCTTCTGCTTGACCTTAGCGGACGGTTTCGCCGCGCCGGATTTCGCTGTTGAGAGTTTTGGCATTGCGACTTTCCCCGACTTCGCCAGCCGTTCTTGTGCCGCCGTCAAGCTATTCTGCAAACTGTTGATCATGGTCGACTTATCGCGATTCGACCGAGAGAGATCATCCACTTGCGCCTGTAAATCGTCCTTCACCTTTGCAAAGGAAGCATACTGATTCTGCAGTTGCGCTTTTTCCGCTGTCACACTCTGCAACTCGGAGCGGAGTTGTTCGATTTGTGTTTGGAGCGCCGGGGGCCAGTAATCGCACCCGGACAGACCCACTGAGACCATCATTATGGCGGCCACCGCAACAAGGTTCCGCACCATCACTGTTCGAGTCATCGGCATTCTCCTTTCAATGTGAGCGATACATTTGACATCATAACCTATCGGCGTCATCCAGACGTAAGCCATGAGCGGCCAACTGTGCCGCGATGACATCTCGTTCGATCGCTCCATTGCGAACGATTCGGATCGGTCCCCGTACGTCAATGACCGTGGACGGTCGCCCGCCGGGGGTCGGACCAGCATCGACGATTAGATCCAGCACGTCTCCGAGACTGTCTTGGACTTCTTTAGCCGTCCTGGGCGGCGGTTGACCTTCACGATTCGCACTGGTACCGGTCATCGGCCCGACCCGACGCAAAAGATTGGCCAGCGGTTCCCAGGGACTAAAACGGACGCCAACAGAACCAGTCCCAGCCGTCACTGCATCGGAGAGACCAACCGCTGCGGGAAAAACAATGGTAAGAGGTCCGGGCCAGAAAGCCTTCATCAGTAGGCGTCCCGCAGATGGGATGCTTCGAGTCAGCGGCCCTAACTGAGACTCGTCTCCGATCAGCACGAGAATCGGTTTTCCTTCAGACCGACCCTTGACCTGCCACAATCTAGAGAGCGCCTGCTCGTCGAACGGAGCCGCGGCAAGCCCATAGAAACTCTCCGTCGGCAGAGCGATCAGCCCGCTCGCTCCGAGTACGCGACGCACCAGCTCAGCAAGTACGGGAACGGTGGAAGCACTATAGGACTCGATCGTAGCCTTGGCAGGAACCATTAATCCCTTGCAGCGCTACGCGTGGCGTGAAAATGCTCGATGCGCAATGTCCGTCCGATAGTGAGCGCCTTCAAATGCAATCGACTTAGTCGCCCGATAGGCTTCCGTTTGTGCGGAGGCCAGTGTTTTTCCGCGTCCCGTGATTCCCAGCACCCGGCCTCCGGCCGTAACCACATTGGCGCCTATTCGTCTTGTTCCTGCATGAAACACCATAGTCGTTGCATCGGTCTCGGTCGGCAATCCATGAATCACGCGATCAGTCTGATAGGTCCCAGGATAACCTCCCGACGCCATAACGACACACACTGCGGTTTCATTATGCCAGTCAACAGTAATTTGGTCGAGGCGATGTTCAATTACCGCTTCGATCACTTCCAGGAAATCGGTCTTGAGTAGCGGAAGTACAACCTGCGTTTCCGGGTCTCCCATACGGGCGTTGAACTCCAAAACATATGGCATCCCCTTCACAACCATAAGGCCGGCATAGAGGACACCCTGAAACGGACTACCCATACGTGACAAGGCTTCGACGGCAGGATAGAGAACCTGCCGGGTGACCTGCTCACGCAGCGCCGTGGTGCCAAGCGGCGCAGGACAATAGGCACCCATGCCCCCGGTATTGAGCCCTGTATCGCCATCCCCGACTCGTTTATGATCTTGCGCCGGCAGCATCGGCACCACCGTCCTGCCATCCGTGAACGCCATGACAGTCAGTTCCTCGCCGTCTAAAAACTGTTCGATCAATACGCGCTGACCGGCCTGACCGAATACCGCATGTTCCATCGAATCGCGGACGGCCTGTTTTGCCTCCTCACGCGTTCTTGCGATTACGACACCCTTTCCCTGTGCGAGTCCGTCGGCTTTTATCACGACAGGAAGCTCATGCTGATCGAGATAGGCCACCGCCGAGGCCAGTCGGTCGAAACTTTGCGCTTGCGCCGTGAGAATCTTTGCGCTGACCATGATCTCTTTGGAGAAGACTTTGCTGGCTTCGATACGCGCAGCCCCCTTCGTTGGTCCAAATATTTTGAGCTTAGCCTTGCGAAACTCGTCGACTATGCCCAATGCAAGCGGGGCTTCCGGTCCCACGACTGTCAGGTCAATCTTCTCAGACTGCACAAACGCTTTGAGTCCGACAATGTCATCGGCTTTGATCGGGACGCAGGTCGCCAGCGATTCGATCCCTGCATTGCCCGGCGCGCAGTAGAGCGTCGGCATACGGGGACTTTGTGCGAGCTTCCACACCATGGCGTGCTCGCGTCCCCCACTGCCTACAACGAGAATTTTCACTGATAGGCCTTCAGCTTGAGATCTTTCTTCGGAGGATGTTCAAACGGCTTTCCGGCAAGGCCGCATGTGAAGGCAATACCGGAGGCGTAACTTTCTCACCCGCCCGCCACGAGCTGCAGTGCAGCTCCTTCCCCGATGGACTACGTTGAGGATTTTGCCAAGCCGAGAACGATGCTGGAGGGTCGTTTCAACATCCGTTAATGGCGAAAGTGGCGCATGCCCGTGAGAATCATCGCCACCCCCTGCTCATCTGCGGCTTTGATAATTTCGGCATCGCGAATCGAACCGCCCGGCTGAATGACCGTGGTTATGCCGGCTTGAATGGCCGCATCCAATCCATCCCGGAACGGGAAAAACGCGTCCGACGCCATCACACACCCTTTAATCGGCATCTGGGCCTTCATTACCGCAAGCTTTACGGAATCGACCCGGCTCATCTGGCCGGCACCGATCCCCACCGTCTGCCCCGGCTTTGCATAGATGATCGCGTTGGACTTTACGTGTTTGCAGACCTTCCAGGCAAAAGCACAGGCCGCATATTCCTCATCCGTCGGTTTCCGGATGGTCGGTACGTTGAGCGCTCTCAAATCGGTCAAAACACCGAGATCCCGATCCTGTATAATCAACCCGCCCACCAGCTTCTTGAGATCGAAGCCTTCTTGCTTCACCTTCGTGAGCGGCCCGACATCCAGCAAACGCAGGTCCTTCTTGCGTTTTAACTCTGCGAGCGCATCGTCTGCAAATCCAGGCGCAATAACTACTTCGACAAATGTGGCGGTAATTTCTTTTGCAGCGGCCAAATCCACAGGCCGATTGAATGCAATGACGCCGCCGAACGCTGAGACAGGATCGGTCTCACGGGCTTTCACATAGGCTTCGAGAGGCGTCGCACCCAATGCCACACCGCAGGGATTATTGTGCTTGATAATCGCCACAGCGATCTCATCATATTCTTTTGCCAGTTCGAGCGCCGAATTGGCATCGAGGAAATTGTTGTACGACATCGCCTTGCCGTGCAGGATTGTTCCACGAGAGACCGACGGCTCGGACGAATGCAGCTCTCGATAGAATGCCCCTTGCTGATGCGGATTTTCACCATAGCGGAGCATCTCTGCCCGTTCAAACTGCAAGGACAATATCCTGGGAAACTTGACCTCGCTGCCTTGCGCCTGCTTTTCAAGGTACCCGGCAATCAGACTGTCGTAGCGTGCCGTATGTTGGAATACCTTCATTGCCAACTCGCGCCGTAACTCGCGCGACGCCGTCCCTGTCTTCGCCGCATCGAGTACGCGCTGATAATCCGTCGGATCGACGACTACCAGTACATCTTCGTGGTTTTTGGCTGCGGATCGGAGCATCGACGGTCCACCGATATCGATATTTTCAATGGCTTCTTCAAAAGGACAGTGGGGTTTCGCTATAGTCGCCTCAAAGGGATAGAGGTTGACCACGACTACGTCGATGGGTCCAATTCCATGCTGTTCCATCTGCGCGACATGGGCAGGGAGCGAACGGCGTCCCAGTAGGCCACCATGAATCTTGGGGTGCAGTGTCTTGACACGGCCATCGAGAATTTCCGGTGAACCTGTGTACGCCGCCACATCAGTCACCTTCACTCCTGCTTCGCGCAAGGCCTTTGCCGTTCCTCCGGTCGAGAGAACCTCAGCCCCCAGGGCCGCAAGCCCTTGCGCCATCTCCACCACGCCGGTCTTGTCCGACACGCTGATTAATGCCCGCTTAATGCCGGCCATAAAAACTCCTTAAAAGACGATCGCTAGATATTATGTGACTCTGAAAGCGGGCGAAGAATAACAAATGAAGATACACCTTACAAGTGGAATGGAGAACCCACGGATCGCGCTTGAAGCAGGCTAAGGTAAAGGTTGAGGTTAAGCAAGAATCTCACGTGTAATCATATAAGTTAGCGCTGTGGCTATGTGCTCTTTGCTCATAATTGCCGTCTGGTATGATCTCGTGTTGTATGGTAGGGTCACAGGATATTCAGCTACCTTCCGCTCGAGAGTTGATTCATGATGCGGAGAGCGATCCTAGGCGCAGGCGCTATCGCGCTTACTTTTATTGCCGCGGTCTGTATTCCGCGCCATCTTCCAACATCGACTGTCTCAAGCTCCCTCACCCCGGCCAGCTTTCATGCGCGTATAGAGAAGGGAACCCTGACCCTCCGTGGCTCGCTCCCCAGTGAGGCTATCAAAACCGCAATCCTTCAGCGAGCCCACGAACTGTATGGAGCAACACCTGGCCGGGTCGTCGATGAGTTAGCCGTAGACCCGAACGTGGGACCCGCAGCGTGGGTCAACAATGTCCCCAAGATCCTTCCCATCTTAGGGCACATGATGGAACGAGGTTCCGTCATCATTGATGGGCGGTCGCTTGTCCTCAGCGGTCGAGTCGACAGCGATCGCGCCAAGGCCACCATGCTGCAAGACGTCGCCCCTCTGACGCAAACAGGACTTAAGCTGGAAGATCATATCCTCGCGGCTCAGCTCACGGCTCCTTCCCCTACGCTCCAGAAGAAATTAGATGAGACCCTCACGCAAGGATCCATCGAATTTGAGTCGAATGCCACGACGATGCTTCCTCGCAGTCGAGCCACACTAGACCAGCTGATTTCGATCTTGCGTCGTGCTCCTAACACAGCTATTGAAATAGGCGGCCATACGGATAAGTACGGTTCGCCGGACTATAATCTTCAACTCAGCCGCCGCCGCGCTGAAGCCGTGCGGCACTACTTTATCAGTCACGGCTTGACCAATCACTTCACCGCCGTCGGCTATGGCGACTCACGACCACTTTCGGTGGCGCAGACGCGGGCTGGGTTGCAACGCAACCGTCGTATTGAATTGCGAATAAAAGGAACTGGTGACCTATGATCACGCTCATCGGCCAGATTTTCGGCTGTCTTCTCATTGCGGGGGGCATCGGCGTCGTGGTTGGGTGGCTGCTGCGAAACCTGTCCGCCAGCCTACTCACACAGCAGTTCACGGACGTCACTGCAACCCTACGCGTCAAAGAACAGATGCTGGAAAAGGCGCGATATGAGCTGAACGTTCAAACTGCTGCGATGCAGCTTCTCGAAAGCAAGATGATCGAATCGGAAAATCTCAGCCAATCTACCCAGCAGGAACTGGCAGCACGAAACGACCGCCTTCTGGCGCTTCAAGAAGAGCTGTCCCTTCGCTCACAGAAGCTGACGGTCGTGGAAGCGGAGGATGCCTCTACTCGCCGACGCGCGAGCGAGTCTGACTCGGTTGCCGCGGCTGCACAGGCAGAAGAAGTTCAGCAATTGCATCTCACTAGCCAAGCTGCCCAGCAAATGCTCGCGTCGAATGAGCAAGAACGACATAACCTTCAACGTCGCATCGTCGAGCTGGAAACCGGCGTTTTAGAAGCCGATCTGCTGCGCGCGCGCCTGAAGGAACTCGAACCGGCTCAAGGGCGGGTCCATTGGCTGGAAGTGCAACTCTCCGATCGAGAGGCCGAGCATCGAGCCGCATTGCACCGACTCGACAGCCAACTGGCTGAACGAGACCGGCGCATCAATACACTCGAACATTTCCAACAGCAGTTGAAGAAGCAGGAGGCATCACAGACTGAGTGGGAGACGAAGTATGCCAGTGCCCTCACGCATCACGAAGCGCAGATTGTCACGTTACAAAACCAACTCGCAACACAAGACACACTCCAAGCCCGGCTCCGACTCGATGAACAACTCCTGCATGAGCGAGACGCACAAATCCATGCCTTGCAGCGCCATGTTCAGGAACTCGAAAAGCAACAACAACTGACCAGTCAAGTGAAACTGGCGGAAGAAAAGCAAGAGGAGCAAGCCCGTCTTCGAAAGCGCCAGGCCAAAGTCCAGGCCCCAGCCCAGACCAAAGCCGATAAGGAATCCATGGCGCCTCGCCAGACCAGTCAGAATGGGAGTCAGTTGAGCCTACAAATCGAACAGACGAAAACGGCAAAGAATGCACAGAAAGACGACTTGAGTAAGATTCACGGTATCGGCCCCGCCTTTGCCCGAAGCCTGAATAAGATGGGGTTGTATACCTTTGTTCAAATCGCACGGTGGAAACCGGAGGATATCGACGAGATTGCAAAGAAGCTCTACACCGCCCCAGACCGGATCAAGCGGGGCAAGTGGATCGATGAAGCCAAAAAAGAGCACTATCGTAAGTATGGCGAGCAGCTCTGATCAGGACACAAGCAGAGCTCCACTCTCATAACTACTTGAAATAACTGATGATGCTATCTTCTCTTGATGTAAATTCCCCAGGCCGCTCAACTGTTTTCTAATACCCAGGCGGAGCTTCCCCCTAAAGATAACGCTGTCTCGAACCTCGTGAACTCACAGTTTGCGATGTCTTCTCCCATCCCCTAGAAACCAGGCATTCCCATCCCAGGCTGGACAAGATTCAGATTTAGGGAAATTTATTTCCCTAAGAGTGGCTCCTGCCACCATTTTTTCACTTATGTGGTAGGTTTTACTGAAGCTTGCAGATGCCTATCCGTCCAAGGAATGAACCATGAAGAGTGCAGCGATTTTAGCAGCTGGAATTGTTGCATTTGCCATCCTTGCCTTTCTCTGCCTTCCTCGGCACGCTCCTCAACCAATCGCATCAGCCGTTCCCATCCCTGCGAACTTTCATGCGCGCGTCGAGTATGGAATGCTGATCCTGCGTGGCTCACTCCCCAATGAGACCAGCAAGGCCGCAATCCTTCAGCAGGCCCAAGAGCTTTATGGAACTACACCAGGGAATATCGTTGATGAGTTAGCGGTAGATCCGAGAGCGGGAGCTGTCGCCTGGGCCGACAATGTCGCCCAGGTCCTCCCTGTCTTAGGGCAAATGAAAGAACGCGGCTCCATCATCATCGACGGCCGCACGATTGTCGTCAGCGGCCAAGTCAGCAGCGATCGTGATAAGGCCATCGTACTACAAACAATTGCTCCTCTAACGCAGACGGGGCTGGAATTGGAAGATCGCATTCTGTCTGGCCCAATCATGGCAGGCCGGTCGACGAAGTCTCCCTCTCCCACAGCCCCATCACCGAAAGCTCCAGCAACAAAGGCTCCAGTACTGGTGGCTGCCCTTTCCCCAAAGGCTTCAGCCCCCGCTGTTCTATCCCCGAAAGTTTCCGTCACGAAAACCCCCTCTCTGGTGCTGGCCCAGATTCCAAAGGCTCCATCTCTACCGGTAACCCCCTCACCGTCCGCTCCATCGCTGACTGTCGTCTCCCCCGCCTCGCTCCAAAAGAGATTGAATGAGATCCTCACTCGTTCGTCCATTGAGTTTGAATCGAAGAGCTCTACGATGACTCCCGCCAGTCTTGCCACGTTAGACCAACTGACAGCCGAATTACGACAATCCCCTTACACGGCCTTAGAGATCGGCGGCCATACAGATAAGTACGGTGAGCCGGAATATAACCTTCAACTCAGCCAGCGTCGCGCTGATGCCGTGCGGCGATACTTTACCAAGCACGGCCTAACCAACCAGTTCACTGCAGTCGGCTATGGCGCCTCAAGACCGTTATCTGTGCGTGAGAATCGGGCCGGCCTCCAGCGCAACCGACGAATCGAACTGCAATTGAAAGGACAGCCCGAGCTATGACCATGTTCATCAACCAAATGCTGGGATGCCTTCTCATTGCCACTGGAATCGGCGGAGCAGTCGGATGGCTACTGAGGCACGTTTCCGCCGGCAAGGACGCACAGCTGCTCGCCGACGTCACCGCCATGATGCGCATCAAAGAACAGATGCTGGAGAAGGCCCGGTATGAACTCAGAGACGCCACCTCGAAATTACAGGCGATTGAAAGCCCCGTGACCACACCCCAAGGGGTCGAGCTGCAGCTAGCCGAGCGAGGCCGGCGCATCGGCGAACTCGAGCAGCACATTTTGCAGCTGAAGATGCAAGCGAAAGACCACGAGTCTCTCAAAAAAGCCGCCTGATCGTAACCCGCACAAACATCGGCCCTATTCCGTGCCTCTCAACAAGAAATATTTTCTGTCGTGCTGGTTGAAATTCCCATTGCATTTTTAAATAGATCCATCTATACAAGCGATCCATGAACGCCGAGCAGCTGGAAGAGATCAAACGTCATTTTAGCGTAGTATCCGAAGCGCTCAGAAGCGACATCCGCCAAATTGCAGAAGGCCAGGCCACTCTTCAACATCAGTTACAGGAACCGCGTGGTGAAAATCAGAACGAATTCAAAGAAATACAAGCCTTCACGCAACTCTCATTTCCCCAGTTCGGCCAGCACAGCCACACTCTCGAAACAGACCTCTCTGACCTGAAAAACCTTATAGACCGTCTCGAAATAAGCCCCACCTAATTCATGCAGACCCATCAATAGGGAATCGCCAGGCTGTCCTTTACTCGCGCATCGAACGGTCACTGCTTCATCGTGGAGATCTGCAAGCACAGAGACCATGCCAGCTGTCTCGCAGTACCCTTCCAAGCTCGCTTGTTATCTCTTCAGGGATAGGGGCTGATTGATCTTCCACTGGGCGCGACTTTCTCACCCGCGCACCCACTGGCACGCCGAGACGTGCCAGTAGCCCCGATGGCCGAGGCCGCTCGTTGCACGAGCACTGGAGCCCATCTAGTCGACCCTCTCATGCTCCCTTCATGCTCGCCCATAATCTTTCAGGGAAAGGAGCTGATTGATTTTCCACTGCCCGCTAGTGCCCCAATCTTCGCCAGGGAATGGCGCCTTCTCGTTCTGTCTTGTAATGGTCAGGATCATGGATCTCCTCCCCTTCTTTTTTCTTTCCCGGCAGCACCCAGTAGTCGAGCGCGAACCAGTCATTCGAGAGGGTTTTCAAAAATTCCATCTCAGTGCTTGGCCGTTCCAGATCATGGCGGAAGGCGGTGGAAAACTCACTCCGCACATACGCATCGAACACAATCGGTTCGGCGAGAGACTGTCTGAACGGAGTTTGGTGGAGGGTCGAGACCTTCCCATGAATTTGCGAGATCGTGGCGTTGCGGGACCCCAGATGATCGAATACATCGTAAAACCACATTTGAGCGTGAGCGCTAAACAGGCCGGCGATGCCCCCGAAGACATATTTCGGCGGACCGAGAGTCAGGGCATCCAACGCCTCAGCATAGGTGCCGGCAACGACCCCAATCTTTGAGACGACATCCGTGTCTCCGCCGCTATCGGTATTCAGAAAAATATGGAAGGCGTTGGGAAAGCGTTGATCCACGTAGGCTTGGCCGACATTGGGGCCGGCCACGCCAAACACTTTCTGTACGGAGTACCCATGGTTTGCGAGAATTCGTGAAGCGCTTGCGCTCCGCTGTACGCCGCCACTGTGACCGGATAAGTACAGCCGATCGGCCTGCCCTGCATGACGCATGATGTAGGCCGCCTCGCTATACCCAGGTCCATGCGAGAGATTGAACATCGACCACAGAACGTCGGTGATCGTCCCGTGGCGATATGGAGGGCTATACACGTCGTAGTCAGGGTAAGCCGCTCTGGTCCATGCTGCCCATAACCCTGTGTCCTGCCCCCATTTATCGCCGCCGTAAATTCCCCGAGACAGGAAAATCTTTTCGCGGATACGACCAGGCTCTGGCGCAAGATCCCAATCCATGTACTTGGGGCTCGTATTGAACTGGAACACCTGCCCGACGAACGGTACTTCGCTAAGGAGATTGATGAGACCAGGAAAGAAATAGTAGGAGGGCTTATGTCCGATCTCCACTTCAAGTGCATTCCATGCCGTTCGAATATTTTGCGCGGGGTAGTAGAAGGGGTTGTCCCGGCCAAACAGCAACCCGGCAACGGTGCTGAAGGGTATCTTGGCCAATTCGAAGGCGGCATTCTTGACGCCGATGGCCACGGCAAAGGGATAGCCTGTCCAATAGAGCATGCTCCGAGTGTTGGAAAGCGGGGGTGCGGCGGTCTTCGCATCCATGATGTCTCGTTCGTACTGCCCCTTGTCTTGATCGGGCTCACCGCTCTTCTTGCTATGAGCGAGAAAGGGCTGAGGCGTGGCCTCGTTGGCATAGTCCAGTTCATAGCCCAGGTATTCGGTTGTTGTCACACTCGGATCTGAGGCGCTGGGTCCAAGCGTAAGCGTATCGATGAAATAGAACCGCATCCCGTAGCGAATCAATGTATTGTCTTCGTCCCAGGGAATTTCATATCCCAATACGAAAAACCGAACGTTGCGCATCCTGCCTGCCCGTACCTCTTTGGTTCTGCTCATCAACCGGGCAAGAAGATTCTTATTGTGACCATCCTCATAGGGATGGAGGTCATGTTCATTTTTGTAGGAGAAAATCTTATACAGGGGCCTGGATTTGATCGAGCAGGGGCTCCCCTCTGTAGCTTCCGGATTCCCGAACCATTGTGACCGGCGATCACAGGGGCCTTCGTCTCTAATAAGCCCTTCAACCTCTCCCACCCGCTCATCCGCAACGACTGGCACTTTCTGCATTAGCTCTTGCGCAAACTGTCTTGAGTTCAGATACTCATCAAACCGCGGCAGTTGCTGATCCGGATCCGTTGCCTCGTACGCATAGGAGGCAAGCCATTTGACCGAACCCTTGCTCAAGGGAGTCTTCTCGCCTGAGGAACAGGTCGGGTCCTTCGCCAGGTTCTTCACCATGCTATGAAGCTGGCGCTCAAGTGTGATTTGGAAATCGCGAATCGTTTTGAAACTGCTTCCCAATGGACCGCTGCTCCCCTGCAGCGTCTCATCCACCACAGACTTCAACACCAGGGTGCAGCCAGGCTTCTGATCAGAAGGGTCCGTTTCGAGAGCGAGGTGATATTGCAGGTCGGAAGACCCGACCGCACAACCTTGCAACAAGAGGCAGAGCCCTATGAGAAGGAACCCGATCCACCGTATCCTTACCATTGCCATACTCTCCCTCCAGGTTACGTCATGCTCCCTTAGACCGCGTGTCCCTTGCAACTACTCAGGTAGATAGGCTGAAGGTGTTCAGACTGAAGTGTTCGGAACTTCGACCTTCGGCCTTCAGCCTGAACCCCTGAGTGGTTAGGTTCCCTTTATCAGCGCAATCACGCTCGCCATCGTCACCTGGTCGTCATCGAAATCGCCATGTGTCGTACTTTTCGATTCTTTGCCGGGAGCAGCCCAGGTGTAAACGTTTGGTAAATTCTTCGATGCAATCTTGTCATTGAAATATTTCTCCAGGCCGAGTATCGGCGTCGATAGTCCTTGTTCGAGCGACTGCGACACCAGATAGAGCAGCGAGCGGCTGTAGCCAAGAATCGGTTTGCAAGTCGGATCCTTCTGTTCGATGTCGTCGGATAGATGGAACTGGTTAAAGCGCTTAACCTTGCCACTCTTAATGGCTGGTACGATCGTTTCCTCGAACAGATCCACTCGTACCGCCGGCGCCATAAAGTTCACGCTTTCGAACGTCCAGCCCTGCCCACACAACCGATGGACGACATGACTGTGCAAGATCGATCCGGCAGAATGGCCGACGAGATGCAGGCGCACCTTGGATAAATCGGCAAAGTACGGCGATCGTTGGCAGGCCCTGTAGAGCTTCATACCTCCACTCTCTGCCGTATTGGAGATCGCGTCCGCATTCTGTTTCATCTCGCTCCAAATCGCCGTCCCGGGCCTGGCCAGTAGTTTTTCGAGCCGTTCATTCAACCAACTCTTGGCGTCGTCGAAGAAGCCGCCGGTGGGACGCGACTGGCCTTTTAAGATATCCTCAAGGCGCCCTGTTAGCGTGGACCAGAGGTCTGTTTCCCACATGAGGAAGATAGGGAAAATCTTCTGTTCGTACAACGCCGGTATCCATGTTGCTGCTGTTTCTCCCGCATCATCCTCAGACGTAAGGCCGCCATGCGCATAGATGGCGATATCCACAGGAGCGTTCTTGCCCAAGCCCCATGCTTTCCGAGCCATGCCGAGATGGTGCGTAACCAGCGCCTCAATGTCGGAGTCTTGCGTGCGGAAATCGCCGGTGTTGCTGAGCCTCCCGTTATTCTCCATGTCGATGATGAAGGGGCTTATTTCGCGTCTGCGTAACGAAGACGCGCTGGCGAGCTGCACTTTGCCGGACTCCAGACGCAACGTGGGAGACTGAGCGATCGTCAGATGCTGTTCAGTCACCACCCCCAGCTGTGCCACCCAACAGTCCATCGCATTGTCGAGCCAATCTTCATACCGTAATACTGCGCGACCCTTGGTACCCCAGCCTAAACCCCACGAGTTATGCACGATGAATCCCACCTGGTTATAGCCGACAATCACAAAGGCATGGCCACCGTCGCTCAGGCATGCCATCCGATGTGGAATCGCCCAGAGCCCGCCTTTGGTCTGCGATTTCTTAGAGAATCCATCATCCCAGCCTGAATGGCAAACCGCGCTGGCATAGAGAATGCCGATCTCGTTGAGGGCGACATGCATATCGGTGATAGACCCTGTGTCGATGCGGTAATAGGCCCCCAAAGGCCGCCGCACAGCATCAAGCCACCAGTCGTCTGAACATTTTGCAACGTGGTCTGTAGGCATCTGTTCCGAGGTCCAGAGCCTGTCCGCGCAGGCGCCATGCTTGTACCAACCTTTCATGGCGCCGCGCAGACTCGATCCGGTATCGACGTCCGGAGCGCCGGGAAACTCATCATAGCGTCGCGCCATCGAATACAACATGTATGGGGATACGCAACAATCCATCTGCTTACGTTTCGCGATTTGTTGCAAATGACACACAACGCTTGCCAGGGCGAAGCCTGTACAGGCGTTTGTCTGTCTCTGATCGAGCACGGGAATGTTGGTCTTCGGATCAAGCGTCAAGTTCGGCACCACTGCGACCGGTGGCTGATAGAATCTGTCGCGCAAATCGAGGCGATCGGGAACCGCGCTCCGTTTTAGAATAGCCTGAATACCGGACTTCTTGGTTCTTCCTGCTGTGATCTTATTCTTCGCCATCAGAACCTCCTTTCAGGATGCGGACAGACACCGATCGAGAATCCGCTCTTTGATTTTCATATCGGACAAGCGCAGGTCGTATTCTCAGACGATTCACGTCTTCCGTCAAGCATCAACCGACTGAACTTTCTTTCAGTTGCTCATATTTCGAGAAACTGAAAACGCGCTTCAACTGCCGGCTAGCTTCGTTTGACTTTCCATTCTCTGCGCTCCTAGAATCCCGCCCATAAAAACTGACCGGCGATCCTACATTTCACCTTTTATGTTTTTCTTTTCACGCTTTTTGAGAGCGTTTTTTTCAGCCCGCTGTAAAGAGCGGGTGTAAGGAGGTGGCGGTTTGGCTAAAGAACGGAAATATCGAGGCGAGGTCCCCCTACACGACAACTATGGTCCGGAGGCAAAATACGCAGTCGAAGCTGAGGCGCTGCTGCCGACTACGAAGTATGAGGAAGAAATAGCCCGAGGTCTTGAATTGGGCCTGCCAGGCGCGGATTCCATTAAGGACCGCAGGATTCCCACGTTTAGCCGAGGAGAACTCCCCCACTTCGCCGGGATCAATACTTTTGTCAAAGCCCCCTACATCGAAGACGTGCGCAAGTGCGGCCAGTACGACGTGGCCATAATCGGAGCGCCGTTCGATGGTGGCACGACCTATCGGTCCGGTACACGGTTTGGCCCTCAGGGCATTCGCAAGATCTCGGCCTTGTATGGATCCTACAGCTTTGAACTCGGCGTGGATCTGCGGGAGTCTATTTCCATGTGCGATCTCGGCGATGTGTTTACTATTCCCGGCAACATTGAAAAGACCTTCGATCAGGTCAGTAAGGGTGTTTCGCACGTCTACGCCAGTGGGGCCTTTCCCGTGGTGCTCGGTGGTGACCATTCCCTTGGCTTTGCGACCGTGCGAGGGATCGCCGAGAATCTTAAAGGGGGCAAGCTCGGCATCATTCACTTCGACCGGCATGTGGACACACAAGAAACCGATCTTGACGAACGCATGCATACCACACCCTGGTTTCACGCGACGAACATTCCCAATGTGCCGGCAAAAAACCTCGTGCAGATCGGGATCGGTGGTTGGCAGGCACCACGGCCCGGTGTAAAGTCCGGACGTGAACGTCAAACCACCATCATGACCGTGACCGATTGCGTAGAGATGGGGATTGAAAATGCTGCAAAACGAGCGCTCGAAGTGGCCTGGGACGGCGTCGACGCAGTCTGGCTGAGCTTCGATGTGGATTGTCTGGACGCTGCCTTCGTACCTGGAACCGGCTGGCCTGAGCCAGGAGGATTTTTGCCGCGTGAAGTATTGAAGTTCCTTCAAGTCATCGCGGACAGCAAGCCGATAGCCGGAATTGAGATTGTAGAATGCTCACCTCCCTACGACTCAGCCGAGATCACTGCCCTGATCTCCACTCGCGTGATCATGGATGTATTGGCCTGCCAGGTTCGCTCCGGACATCTACCGAACCGAAAAAAGCCGTAAGAAGCATACATGGCTGAGATGAGGCGTCCCGCAGCACAATGCGGGACGCCTCATTGCGTTTCCTATTCCACGTTTTTCTCCACATCGATTAATTCAATCGATGAATCCCTACGAACATGAGTGATCAGCACATAGAGCGTCGTGACACCGAGAATACTGCCCAAGACCAGTGGTACAGCCCAGAGCTGCCACCAGGGAGCATTGGGCGCAACCGCGTAGACACGAGGCCAGGCGATGTTGACGAATTCAAACAACGACCAGAGGAAAGCTGCCACATTGATCACCAATCCCCAGACGCCCAGCTTCAGCTCACCGAGTGCCGGGTTCCAGCGGCCTGTGAGACGGGTATAGAGCCCGACTCCGGTGGTCATGGCAAACATGGCGTACAACCCCCCTGTGCCGAAAGCGATCACCGTGGCCACTGCCCCATCGTTCAATCCGAATAGCAGCCCGAGCCCAGCCAGCAGCACGACGCAGATCACCGCATTGCGAGGAATCTTGGAGGCTGTCACCAGGCTGAACACCATAGGCATATTACCCTCGCGGGCCATGGAGTAGACAATGCGCGACGTGTATTGCACCATGGATGCTCCGCACGCCAGGAATGCAACCATGACGATCGCCAGAAAAGGCTCCTCAGCCCAGGATCCAAAGCTACTGACTATCACAGGTGTGACGGGATCGGACGTCGCGCTGGTTTTCACCAGTGCGTCTCGATTGAAGCTCAAGGTCAAGGCGGCAGAGTTGAAGAGCACCACCGCTCCCACCATGCAAAGAGACAGAAAGATCGCGCGTGGGACCATCCGCTTGGGGTTATGGGTTTCTTCAGCGATGGTGGAACAGGCATCAAAACCGATAAAGGCCCAACCAGAAATGGCGAGCGCCGCCAAAAAGGCGGCCGTCTGGCTTGGTGCGGCTCCCGTGCCTAGATGTTCGAATAGTTCTGAAAATGAATGCTGCCGGAAAAAAAGAAATAGCAGCAGCGCTACGCCGAATGACCCGACTATTTCCGCATAGACACCCAGGGTAATAACCAGCTTAAACACATTCACGTGAACCAGGTTGAGCACCGTACAGATCACTAAAAATACAGCGCCCCACATCACTAACGTGACCCCTCCTCCTCCCCCCGACCAAAAAAAAAGCGCAAGCCAGATACCGCCGGTATAGGCCGTTGTGGTAAGCATCGCGATCGTGGAGCTGACGTAGATGACCCCGGCATACTTCCCGGCTGTGGCACCTCCGAGCTGCCGCGCCCACTTGTACGCGCCCCCCGCTATCGGAATCTGCGAGGACAGCTCAGCATAGACGGTAGCCACCAACATCTGCATCACCAGACAGAGCGCCAGTGCGCCAAACCAACCGCCCCCCGTCACCACCGTCTGCACACCAATGATGGCGTAGAGCCCCGCCACTGGTGAAACAGTCGCGAAGCCGATGGTCAGGCTATTCCAGAGAGTCAGGCTGCGGTTCAACGAGCCGACAGCAGCCAAGTTGGTTGTAGGGGAAAGACTATTTTGATGTGTCTTGGTTGGCATAACGTCCTGCACTGATAATGCAGTAAGTGATCTTGATTTGGTATGGAAAAATAACGGGTCGCGCTGCCCCTTACTGCGCGCATCTAACAAGCCTTATCTTTCCAGATAATCCTTCCAAGTTCGCTTGGTTCTCTCTCTTGGAAGGGCACCTGGCCATTCCCCGCCTCTTCTCTCCAAGTTCGACCCTCGGCTCTTCAGGGAGGGCGGCCTGCTTGATCTCCCACTGCGCGCATCCCAGCGAAAGGTCAAGGCTAAGGTCGAGGTTAAGGGTTGAGAATACGCTGGGTCGGATTCATCGTTACTCAACCTGAACCTCAATCTTAACCTCCTTCTGATAGATAAGGCCGCGCGTTGCGCGAGCACAGGAGATCAACAGGCCGCCCTCCCCCCTCGTTTGACTTCCCCTTCCCCTCCCTCCTAAAATCCCGAATGTCGTCCTCCTTTGTGCATCTCCATCTCCACACCCAATTCAGTCTGCTCGACGGCGCAAATCAAATCGAGCCACTGGTCCAACAAATTAAGTCCTTCGGCCAGCCGGCTGTGGCCATGACCGACCATGGCAACATGTTCGGGGCCATCGAGTTCTACCGCAAAGCCAAAGACGCCGGCATCAAGCCCATCATCGGCTGCGAAGCCTATATGGCGCCAGGCAGTCGCTTAGCAGCCAAAGAAAGCGGCCTCGCTCACAACGACTACTACCACCTGATTCTGCTGGCTCGAAATCTGACCGGCTATCAGAATCTCATCAAGTTAGTTAGTAAAGCATACCTTGAAGGATTCTATTATAAACCACGGATGGATAAGGATATTCTTAAGGAGCATCACGAAGGTCTCATTGCCCTGTCCGGCTGCTTGAGCGGCGAGATCCCGTACCTCATCGGCCAGAAAGACATGGCCGGCGCCATGGCAGTAGCCGGGGAGTTTCAGGAAATCTTCGGGAAGGAACACTTCTACCTTGAAGTGCAGGCAAACGGACTGGACCACCAGCGAGTGGCGAATAGCGGTCTGCTTGAGATCGCTCAGAAAATGGACATCCCGCTGGTCGGCACCAACGATTGCCACTACCTCAAGAAAGAAGATTTCCGCCCGCACGAACTGATGCTCTGCTTGCAAACCGGCAAGACGATCAGTGACCCGAATCGCATGAAGTTCGATACGGATCAGCTCTATGTAAAATCGACCGAGGAAGTCACGTCTGCCTTTATCGAATTCCCCAATGCCGTTACCAATACCTGCCGAATTGCGGACAACTGCGACCTCCAACTAGCGTTAAACAAGACGCATCTTCCGCAGTACACGGTGCCTGAAGGATTCACGAGGGAAACCTATCTGGAGCGCTTGGCGTTGGAGGGATTGACGGCCCGGCTACAAGAACGGCCCAGCCAGATCCTTCCCGCTGCCTATGAACTGCGCCTGCGTGAAGAGCTGACGATCATCTGCTCGATGGGGTTCGCCGGCTATTTCCTCATCGTGTGGGACATCATCAAGTTTGCCCGCTCGCGCCACATTCCGGTCGGGCCTGGCCGGGGCTCCGCCGCCGGGAGTCTCGTCGCCTATGCCTTACGCATCACGGACCTGGATCCCCTCGTCTACACACTCCTATTCGAACGGTTCCTGAATCCCGAGCGCGTGTCCCTCCCCGATATCGACATGGACTTCTGCATGGAACGCCGTGGTGAGGTCATCAACTACGTGGTCGACAAGTACGGCAAGGACCATGTGGCCCAAATCATTACCTTCGGGACACTCGGAGCGAAGGCTGCGATCCGGGACGTGGGCCGCGTCCTGGAGATTCCCTATGCCGAAGTCGATCGCGTGGCCAAACTTGTCCCGAATCAGCTCAACGTCACGCTCCAACAGGCAATCGACCAGGAACCGAAACTGCGCGATCTTATTGAAACCGATACGCGGGTGAAAGAGCTGATGGGCATCGCCCGCTCCCTCGAGGGGCTGGCCCGCCATGCCTCGACCCACGCAGCCGGTGTGGTGATTTCAGAAGGCCCTCTCACGGACCATGTGCCTCTCTACAAAGGGGCCAACGACGAAATCGTGACCCAATATTCGATGGGAGACGTCGAAAAGATTGGGCTCGTCAAATTCGATTTCCTTGGCCTCAAAACTCTCACAATGATCAAACGCGCCGAGACTCTGATCAATGAGCGGAATCCCGGCAAGCCACCCTTAGTCATGGAGCAGATGCCGTTCGACGACCCCAAGACCTTTGCCCTCCTCTCTTCAGGGAAAACGATCGGCCTCTTCCAGTTGGAAAGCTCAGGGATGCGCGACCTCCTGACCGGCCTGAAGCCGGACCGGTTCGAGGACATCATCGCCATCATCGCACTCTACCGTCCTGGCCCGATGGATCTGATCCCCGACTTCATTAAACGCAAACAGGGCAAAATCCCGATCGCCTACGAAGTGCCTGAACTCGAGCCGATCCTGAAGGACACCTACGGGGTCATCGTCTATCAGGAACAGGTGATGGCGATTGCCAACAAGGTGGCGGGCTTCTCGCTCGGCCAAGCCGACATTCTCCGGCGTGCCATGGGTAAAAAGAAGCCGGAGGAGATGGAGAAGCTGCGTGCGCAGTTCCTGGCCGGCGCCAAGACGAATAAGGTTCCCGACAAGAAGGCTGAAAAACTCTACGAACTGATCCAGAAGTTTGCCGGCTACGGGTTCAACAAGTCCCACGCGGCGGCCTATGCCGTCGTCTGCTACCAGACCGGCTATTTAAAAACACACTACCCAACGGAATTCATGGCCGCCCTGATGACCACCGACATGGGCAACGCCGACAAGATCGTCGGCTACTTCGGGGAATGCCGCGACCTGAACATCAAGGTTCTGCCTCCGGACGTGAACGAAAGCCATAAGAACTTTACCGTCGTGGACCATGCCATCCGGTTCGGCCTGGCTGCTATCAAGAATGTCGGTGAAGGCGCCGTCGAATCCATCATCGAGATCAGGAATGAAACAGGCCCCTTCAAGTCCTTCTTTGAGTTCTGTCGCCGTGTCGATCTCCACAAAGTGAACAAGCGCATGCTCGAAGGGCTGATCAAGACCGGTGCCTTCGACTCGACCGGCGCGAAACGTTCTCAACTTGCCGCGGTTCTGGATCAAGCCGTCGAGGATGGGACGGCCGCCCAACGTGAACGGGAGCTAGGACAGACCAATATCTTTGGCGACGAATTGCACGGACAGGATTCAGCGGAACATCCGGCCATGCCGTTGCCCAACATTCCTGAATGGGACCAAAGCGAGCGGTTAAAGCAGGAACGGGAACTGACCGGCTTCTACATTTCCTCGCACCCGCTGGCGCGCTATGAGGCCACCATACAAGCGCTCGCCACTGTCACGACCATCGGCCTGCCGGAATTATCGGACGGTCGGGAGGTGAAACTCTGTGGGATCATCACGACGGTTAAAAGCATGCTGACCAAGAAGGGCGACCGGATGGCCTATCTTACCCTGGAAGACCTCCAGGGCGTGGTCGAGATTATCGTCTTTCCGGATCTCTACAAGCAGGCTGCTGACTTGGTTGTGCCTGAACGCATCGTCCGTATCACCGGCACGATAGACCGGGGCGATAAAGGGACGAAGATCCGGGGGAGCAAGATCGAACCGCTCGCCGAGGTGCAAGCGCAGGCAATCAAACGAGTCTACATACGATTGACCGATCGGCCCGGCATGGCGGAAGAGTTACCGCGCCTTCGAGAGGTCTTTCTACGCCACCCAGGAAGCACCTCCGTCGCGCTCACAGTGCGAATGGATACGTCCCTGGAAGCCGAGACGGCCCCCCTTCCCCACCTGACCGTCACCCCCAGCGAACGATTAGTGGCGGATGTTGAAGAATTGTTAGGCAAAGGGGCTGTTTTTCTGTTATCCTGACACCTCATTCAAGACCGTTAGTTGGTTCATTTTGTTTGTTTAGTTTATCTGGTTGAACGAAACGAATCAGATGAACCAAATCAACCACATAAACTAAATCAACCAGATAAACAAAACAAACCAGTTCACTATGCGCGATTATCTTGAGTTTGAAAAACCGATCCGCGAGATCGAAGAAAAGATCGAAAAACTTGCGGCCGTACCTGCCGGGAAATCAGCCCCCCAGGATGAGATCCGCAAGCTGCGGATGAAACTGGCCCAGGTCGAACAGACGCTCTACAGCAAGCTGAATCCCTGGCAGCGCACGCAACTCGCCCGCCATCCCCAACGGCCTAGCACCCTTGATTACATCAGTTATCTCTTCAGGGATTTTCTTGAGCTCCACGGGGACCGCTCATTCGGCGATGATCGTGCCATTGTCGGAGGGTTCGCGCGGTTCAATGACCGGTCGATCATGATTATCGGCCATCAAAAAGGGAAGACACTCAAAGAACGGATGCAACGAAACTTTGGCATGCCTAACCCCGAAGGCTATCGAAAAGCCCTGCGCCTCATGAGAATGGCCGAGAAGTTTGGCCGCCCGGTTGTGACCTTTATCGACACGCCAGGTGCGTACCCAGGCATCGGCGCTGAAGAGCGTGGCCAGGCTGAAGCCATTGCCCGCAATCTGTATGTGATGTCCCGGCTCGCCGTGCCAATTATTTCCATCGTCATCGGTGAAGGCGGCAGCGGCGGAGCGCTCGCACTAGGCGTCTCGGATCGCGTCCTCATGTTGGAACATGCTGTCTATTCGGTGATTTCGCCGGAAGGTTGCGCCGCGATCCTGTGGGATGACCCGGCGAAGGTTCCCGATGCCGCTTCTGCCTTGAAAATGACGGCGAAAGACCTCGTCGAGCTCCGTATCGCCGATGAAGTCATTCCGGAACCGCTCGGCGGCGCCCATCGGGATCTCACTGCCATCACCGATCGAGTTGCCAAGTCCCTCAGCAATCAACTCTCCCAGCTCAACGACCTCCCCCTCCCTCAATTGCTAGCTCAACGCGATCAGAAATACAGATCCATCGGAGCCGTCAACGGGCTGGTGACCACTCCTCAATAAGCCGAGCGAACAGACACAATTCAAACTCTCCCCTAATCACAGTCCCGACAATTTAACATTCCAAATTCTGTCTCTGGCTTCATCTTGTAGCCTCTTCTCCTTCCGACCATTTACCATTATTCCTAACACCCCCTACTCCCCAATTCCTTTACCCCGTACGGTTTGCCCCGCACGTCATCCGCTTCGCTCACCTCGCTTTCCCCACCGGTCTCGCGGAAATGAGGTTGATACTTTCCGCTTTATGTTTGTCTAGGGAGAGGTAGCTTGATAAACTTTCTCACATTATCTAATTCGTGGCTTTCAACTGCGCCTTCGATGGCCAGCGCCATATCAGTCTATGAGGGTCACGCCGTGGGCTCCCAACGAAAACTTGTAAAAAAGCCGTCCTTAAAGGCCGGCGCAAAAATTACTGGCACAGTGCCGACTCGTCGAACACAAGTGCCATCTCCCCAGCCACCCAAGAGGGTAAGGGTGTCAAAAAATGTCAGCAATCAGAAAGAGCACCGCCCCCAAGCCACTCGCCGCATCATCGCTTCCATGTCGGAAAAAACCCCGCACCAGCTCATGCACGAATTGCAGGCCCTTCAAATAGAGCTGGGAACACGGAATGAAGAGCTTCAGCGAGCCCAACGGGAACTCACAGCAGTTCGCAATCGCTATGTAGACCTCTACGATTATTCCCCTGCCGGCTATCTCACACTGGATACTGATGGCAAGATTGTGGAAGCCAATCTGACCGCAGGGACCATCCTCGACGTCAATCGAAAGATACTGATCGGACAACCACTGGCCCAATTCATCGCACAGGATGATCAAGAGATCTTCCGCCTACATTGGCAGAATGTCTTGAAAAGTGAGATGCGTCAACGCTGCGAGGTGCAGCTTCGAAAAGTGGCCGGGGCTGTGCGCTTTGTCACTATCGAGAGCAGTGCTGCGCAGGATGAATCAGGACACACCACCCTTTGGCGGACGATCTTGAGGGACATTACCGAACGCAAGCAGGCGGAAGAGAAAATCGCTCAACTGGTTGAACGATTGGAACTGGCTACCAGCGCGGCGCATATCGGCGTATGGGACTGGAACATCCAGCAGAACGAATTGGTCTGGGACGATCGGATGTTCGCCCTATATGGAGTAAAGAAAGCGCACTTTAGCGGCGCGTACGACGCCTGGCTATCCGGCGTGCATCCTGCCGATCGGGCGCGGTGCGATGAGGCGGTTCAACAGGCCTTACGTATGGAAAAGGCGTACGACATTGAATTTCGTATTCGCTGGCCCAGTGGCACGGTTCGTGTCATCAAGGCCGACGCGCAAGTGATCTGGGGAACGGACGGTACGCCGCTGCGAATGACGGGTGTGAACTACGACATCACCGATCGCAAACTGGCGGAGGATGCGCTACAGACAACGAAGGAACAACTCCAGCAAACCCTGATCGCATCCAATACCGGGCTGTGGGATTGGAATACCGACACGAATGAGGTGTGCTTCTCCAGGGAATGGAAAACTCAACTTGGCTATGGAGAAGAGGAACTGGCGAACGAGTTCGAGACCTGGACAACGCTCCTGCACGCCGAAGATCGGGATCGCGCCATGGCCTATGCCCGAGCTTATCTTGATAACTCTGTCGGTAACTATCAGCAGGAGTTCCGTCTGAGACACAAGGACGGATCGTACCGGTGGATTGCCGCAGTCGCCTCGTTTATGGTCGAGCCGGACGGCCGGAAAGTCCATCTGTTGGGGGCCCATACGGATATCACGGAACGCAAACAACTGGAGGCGCAATTTCGGCAGGCTCAAAAGATGGAGGCGGTCGGCCGTTTCTCGGCTGCGGTGGCGCATGACTTCAACAACCTACTCACCGTCATCAACGGGTACAGCAAGATGCTCACCGACCGGCTGCCTTCTGAAGATCCCAGACATAAGATGGCGGCAGAGACCTTGGCTGCAGGTCAACGTGCCGGCGCGCTGACCGGGCAATTGCTCGCCTTCAGCCGCCGACAAGTGCTCAAGCTGGAGCCGATCAACCTCAATGATTCGATCCAATCAATCAGCTCGATGCTTAGCCGGCTGCTAGGCGAAGACGTCAGACTGACACTGGACCTGGCGCCGAATCTCTGGTCGGTCGGCGCCGACAAAGGACAATTCGATCAAGTGGTGATGAATTTAGCGGTCAATGCCAGGGACGCGATGCCGAACGGCGGTGAATTGACGATCGGTACACACCATGCCCTGTTCACGCCGGAGGCGCCGGACCCGCAGGGGATCATGCCCTCAGGGCACTACGTGGAGCTGAGTATCCGCGACACAGGCGAGGGAATGAACCCTGAAACGATGGCGCATATTTTTGAACCATTTTTTACGACCAAAGAGCTGGGTAAAGGAACCGGCCTGGGACTGGCAACGGTATACGGGATCGTCAAGCAAAGCCAGGGCTATATCTTTGCCGACAGCGCGCCGGATCAAGGGACCACGTTCCACCTCTATTACCCACGCGTGGCGAAGGCCACAATTGTGGCCGAGACCAAACCAGTTGTTCGTGCGAGAGGCTCAGAGACCCTGCTCGTTGTCGAGGACCAGGATTCAGTCCGTTCCCTTATCGTCGGAGTCCTGATGCAGGAAGGGTACCGCGTAATTGAAGCGGCAAAAGTGGAAGATGCCTTACGAGTAGCAGCTTCATTGCCAGAGCCGGTCCAGGGTTTGGTGACCGACATCGTCATGCCACAGATATCCGGTCACGTCCTTGCGAAACGACTGAGACTGGTCTGGCCTGACCTTCGAGTGCTCTTCATGTCCGGCCATAGCGACCTCGTACAGCCGGACCTTTCTGAAGAGCCGAGAACCGCCTACATTCAAAAACCGTTCTTACCCAAGGACCTCGCCGAGCGGTTGCGAGACTTTTTGGACAAGACGATC
>Ga0209253_10000550_pt1 | contig 32401 bp, 28 predicted proteins | sample FrelakmetBRP12BR_FD_187145 | JGI IMG/M metagenome (GOLD analysis project Ga0209253, IMG submission 187145) | Freshwater lake sediment microbial communities from the University of Notre Dame, USA, for methane emissions studies - BRP12 BR (SPAdes)... | ecosystem: Environmental > Aquatic >... | reverse complement strand
TACGCGAACAGCGCCGATCACGAACAGCTTCAGGAGCGCCGCCGCCATCAGGACACCGGCAACCACCCCGACCAGATCACGCCACCGTAGTGCGGCCGCCGGGAGCGGTGGATGACCCCCGCCGTCAACGGATAATGGTGCCAATCCGTCCGAACCGGATGGAAACGACCTTTGACAGAATATCGTAGATCGGGGTGTCCGGGTCCCACGACCAGTACACAATCATGGGTGTACCGACAATATTCTCTTCCGGAACGAACCCCCAGAAACGCCCGTCCAGGCTGTTGTCACGATTGTCGCCCATGCCGAAGATGTAGTTCTGCTCTACGGTATACTGACTCACCGGAACGCCGTCGACGAGGACCCGCGCCTGTCCGTCGAGCACCGCCGTGTGCCCTTCACGTCGTATGAACACATTCCAGCGTTCGAAGTTCGCGGCCGTCAGCGGGATCAGATCACCCTTCCGCGGCACCACAACCGGTCCCCAGTTGTCTTCATTGAAGGGCGCGCCTCTGGGAAAAATCCGGTCATCGGCGTACCCCTGCGGCTTGATATGGAAGGTATTGAACTTCATGTTGCGCGGAATCGGCGAGGGTTTGCCGTTCACGTACAGAGCGCGGTTGACGATCTGGACGGTATCCCCGCAGAGCGCCACCGCCCGCTTCAAATAGAACATGAATTCGGGCGACCGGACCTCCTCACGCTGGCCGGGGAACTCGAACACAATGACATCGCCCCGCTCCACATCGCGGAACGCGGGCACGCGAAACCAGGGCAGCCGGACGTTGGTGAACGGAATCGTGCGCGGGGTTGTCCCCCCGTACAGAAACTTATTCACGAACAGAAAGTCCCCGGCCATGATCTCGTTTTCCATGGAACCGGTGGGCACCTCAAAGGACGCGAGCACAAAACTGTTGAGGAAAAAGAACGCAACGAGCACGAACAGGACATCTTTGAAGAAATCCTTGACGGGCTCTTTCTTTACCTCGGTCGCCTTCCCGGCAACGGGCGTGGTTTTTGCCATGATGGATTACTCATCCTCCATTGATAGGACTGCCAGAAATGCTTCCTGCGGGATCTCCACCCGACCCACCTGTTTCATACGTTTTTTCCCCTCTTTTTGTTTCTCGAGGAGTTTGCGCTTCCGGCTGATGTCGCCGCCGTAGCACTTGGCCAGCACGTTCTTGCGCATGGCGGAGATTGTTTCGCGGGCCACGATTTTCGATCCGATCGCCGCCTGGATGGCCACCTCGAACATCTGACGCGGAATCAGTTTGCGCAACTTCACGCAGAGCTTCTTTCCCCATTCGTGCGCCTTGTCGCGATGGACGATGGTGGAAAACGCATCCACCGCTTCCCCGTTCAGCAGCAGCTCCAGCTTCACCAGGTCCGATTCGCGGAACTCCAGAAACTCGTAGTCGAACGACGCGTATCCCCTGCTTGTCGACTTCAGCTTGTCGTAGAAGTCGAAGATGATTTCCGACAGGGGCATTTCATAGTGAATATCCACACGTGTCGGGTCGAGATAGGTGGTATTTTTATAGACTCCCCGCCGGTCCATGCACAGTTTCATGATGTTCCCGACGTATTCTGTCGGCACGATAATCTGTGCGCGGATGAACGGTTCCTCCACCTTTTCAATCTGCCCGAGCGGAGGCATGAACGAAGGATTGTCCACAAGCACCACGCTTCCGTCGGTTCTTGTCACACGGTACTCGACGTTCGGCACGGTGTTGATGATGCTCTGATTGTATTCGCGTTCAAGACGCTCCTGCACGATCTCCATGTGCAGCAGCCCGAGGAATCCGCACCGGAATCCAAAACCGAGGGCGGTGGAAGTCTCGGGTTCGTAGATCAGCGAGGAATCATTCAACTGCAGTTTCTCGATGGAGGCGCGGAGATCCTCAAACTCCTCGGCGTTTGTCGGATACATGCCGCTGAACACCATCGGTTTGACGTCCTTGTACCCCGGCCAGGGCGCTGAAGCCGGGTTTTTGGCAAGGGTCACCGTGTCCCCGACTTTCGTGTCGTGCACGTCTTTCACGCCGGCGATAAGATATCCGACATTGCCGGCCGACACCGACCGTGTCCGGTTGCGTTTCATTTCCAGAACGCCGACTTCTTCGGCTTCGAACACCTTGTCATGATGGAAGAACATCACTTTGTCACCCTCGGTCAGGGTGCCGTCGAAGACCCGGAGGTAGACGATGGATCCCCGGTAGGTGTCAAAGACCGAATCAAAGATCAGCGCCCGCAGCGGTTTGGTGTCATCACCCTGCGGCGGAGGAATGCGGCGCACCACCGCCTCCAGGATTTCCTTCATCCCGATATCCGCCTTGGCGCTGGCCATCAGGATATCCTCATCCTTGCACCCGATCAGATCACGGATCTGATGTTTCACGGTATCGATCATTGCGCTGGGAAGATCGATCTTGTTGATGACGGGAATAATCTCGAGACCGGCATCGATGGCCAGGTAGAGGTTGCTGATGGTCTGTGCTTCCACTCCCTGGGATGCGTCGACGACAAGGATGGCGCCCTCGCAGGCCGCGAGGGAGCGGGAGACCTCATAGGAGAAGTCGACGTGTCCGGGAGTATCGATGAGATTCAGCGTGTACGCCTGGTTGTCCAGCGTGCGGTAGTGCATCTGGACCGCATGGAGCTTGATCGTGATACCACGTTCCTGCTCCAGCTCCATGTCGTCCAGCACCTGATTGAACTTCATTTCCCGCGGGGTGATCGTTCCCGTAAGCTCCAGCAGCCGGTCCGCAATTGTGGACTTGCCATGGTCAATGTGGGCAATAATGCAGAAATTCCGAATGTTTTCCATAACCCGCTCTATAATACGGAAAATCCGTCCTGCTGCGCGAGGGACGGACTTGCCGGGATCGAAACGTAGAGGTAAAATATAGCACATTGCCCGCACAGTTGCAATGCCTTGCTCTTCCGGCGCCGGGTTCGTATCTTGAAGGATTATGAACACCTTTGCTGGTGACAGAACATGTCCGTAGATATCCGCTCGCGCATCGACGAATTCCTGCGCAAGCATGCGCGGAACGGGTCAACGCAGGCCGTCGCCGTCTTCGACTGTGATGGCACGGTCATCAAGGGAGACATCGGCGAGGCGATGTTCTACCACCAGATTGAGCAGTTTCACTTCCGGCTCAATCCGGCTGCCCTCTGGCCCGACCACCCGCGCCGCAAGGAGCTGGGGAAAGCCTACGAGAAGCTTGCCCTGTTGCCGCCCGAGGAACGAAAACGCGACCCCGCCTTCGAGCCGTTTGCGCGGATGTTGTTGGACTGGTATGTGAATCAGATCGAGAGCGGACAGGTGGCCAAGGCCTGCGCGGATATCGTCCGGCTCTACGCCGGGTTCACACGGGCTGAAGTCCGGGCCCTTGCCGAAACCACATTTCTCGAGGAACTCTCCACACCGTTTTGCCAGCGCCCGCTGGGCGGTCGGAATTCGAAGCGCGGCGTCCGGTATCTTCAGGAGGCTGTTGATCTGCTGGAACTGCTGATGCACAACGGGTTCGACATCTGGGCTGTCTCGGGAAGCAGCAAGTGGAGCGTTGAGCCGGTGTTTGCCAGACTGCGGGTTCCGCCGGAACGTGTGATCGGCATTGACCTGGAAGAGCGCGATGGACTCCTCACGGGAATGTCCGTTCTGCCGATTCCCATCCGTGAGAACAAGATCCACGCCCTGCGGGTGCACCAGCCGCGCCCGCCCGTGCTTGTTGCCAGCGACTCCCGCAACGACATCCCCCTGTTCGGCTACTCCGAGGACCTGTGCGTTCTTGTCAACTCCCGCAAGCGGACATCGGAAGAGTTCTTTCGCAGCGGTGAGATTCCGCGGGACGACCGCTGGATCGTCTACGAACAGCCGACCCCAATTATGAACGAGAGCACGCCCACCCATGCCTGATGTCGCCGTTACGGTCATTGGTGGTGGAGTCGTCGGCCTCGCCATCGCCGCCGAACTCGCACCGGACTACAGCCCGCTGTTTCTTCTCGAGCGTAACCCGAAGTACGGACAGGAAACCTCCGCGCGCAATAGCGAAGTTATCCATGCGGGCATTTATTATGCAACCGGGTCGCTGAAGGCACGGTTGTGCGTGGAGGGACGCGAGATGCTGTATGCACTCTGCGCACAACACGACATCCCCCACCGGCGTATCACCAAAGTCATCACCGCTACCTGCCGGGAAGAAGAGCCGGAATTGGACCGGCTGTCTGCGCAGGCCGCAGCCAACGGCGTATCCCTCACCCGTCTGACCGGCGCCGAGGTCCTCGCTCTCGAACCGAACATCACCACCGTCGGGGGCTTGCTCTCCCCCACCACCGGTATCATCAGCGCGCATGGTTTGATGGATTTCTTCGCGCACAGCGCCAGACAGCACAATGCCGAACTCCAGACGCACTGCACGGTCGTCGGGCTGGAACGCACCACCGACGGGTTCGGCGTCACCATCGACGAAGGCGGTCAGCGTTCCTCGTTTACATCGGAATGGGTGATCAACGCCGCCGGCCTCGAAGCCGACACGATCGCCGCGCATGCCGGCATCAACGTGGATGAGGCAGGCTACAGGATCCATTACTGCAAAGGATCGTACTTCGCCCTGCCCGGGAGCATGAGCAAAGTGGTTTCACGTCTGGTGTATCCCGTCCCGACGAAACACTCCCTCGGCGTGCATGCCCTGATGGATCTTGGCGGGCGGTTGAAATTCGGACCTGACGTGGAGTATCTGCCCGGCCGGCGGCAGGACTATACGGTCGACCCCGCCAAACGCACCGCCTTCGCGGCGTCGGTCCGGCGAATCCTGCCGGCCGTCAGAGACGAGGACCTGACACCCGATATGAGCGGCATCCGTCCGAAAACGCAGGGCAAGGGAGACCCGATCCGCGATTTCGTCATCACCCACGAAACGGCTCGCGGCCTTCCCGGACTCATCAACCTGGTGGGCATCGAATCACCCGGGCTCACCGCGTCTCCCGCCATCGCCCGGCATGTCGCCGCGCTGATGAGGGCCTGACGTTTTTCCTTTTCACTCATGCATCCGAGGACGCTCCATGAACGAGACCGCACTTGACCGCTTCGTCCGATACGCCAAAGTGGACACACAGTCACGGGACGACGCCGACTCCTATCCCAGCACCCAGAAACAGTTCGACCTCCTGAACATGCTGGTGGACGAGTTGCTTGCACTCGGGCTCCAGGATACGGCAATTGACCAGTACGGCTATGTCACCGCGAGCGTCCCATCCAATCTTCCCAAAGGGCATCCTGGCCGCGGGAAGGTGCCGACCATCGGGTTTATTGCCCACGTCGATACCTCTCCGTCCGCCAGCGGGGCAAACGTCAAACCGCAGGTGTTCACGTACACGGGAGGGGACCTGGTTCTCCCGGGTGACACCTCGGTTGTGATCCGTGCGTCGGAAAACCCGGAACTCGTGCACAACGTCGGCAAAACCATTGTCACGTCTGACGGCACGACGCTTCTCGGAGCCGACGACAAAGCCGGTCTTGCGATCATCATGACCGCCGTACAAACACTGGTCACAAACCCGGAGTTGCTTCATGGCGATATTCGCATCGGATTCACACCCGATGAAGAGGTCGGCAACGGCACGAAATTCTTTGACATTCAGAAGTTCGGCGCCTATGCCGCGTACACCGTCGACGGCGACACCCCGGGAGAACTGAACAAAGAGACGTTCAGCGCCAACTCGGCAATTATCACCGTCCACGGCCGCAACATTCATCCCGGTTCGGCAAAAGGGATCATGGTGAATGCCCTCCGCGCCATCGCCGATGTAATCGTCCGGATGCCGAAAGACATGGCGCCCGAGACGACCGAAGGGTACGAGCCGTATATCCATCCCCATCAGCTTGAAGGGGAGGAAGCGAAGACGGTGCTCAAAATCCTCCTCCGGGATTTCGAGACATCCGGACTGAAGGTGCAGGAAGAAATCCTGCGCCGGATCATCGCCGAGGTCCAGCCTCTTCACCCCAAGGCACGCTTTGAACTGGAAATCCGGGAATCGTACCGGAACATGCGCGACGGCCTCGTCAAAGATACGCGCGTGCTGGACTGCCTGTGGGAAGCCGCGAAGCGGGCGGGCCTGGAGCCGCAGTGGGTTCCCATCCGGGGCGGGACAGACGGTTCGCGCCTCACCGAAAAAGGGCTGCCGACCCCGAACATTTTCACGGGGGGGCAGAATTACCACGGGCCAACCGAGTGGCTTTCCGTGTGGGGGATGGAAAAATCGGTTGAGACCGTTGTGCAGCTCGCGCAGATGTGGGTGCAGAAAGCCTGAAGGGTCCACCACCATGTTGCATCAACCCCAGCACAGGAGACCGTAGATGGAACAGCAAGGAACACCGGGTAAAGGCCTTCCCGAAAACGCATACAAAGAGCTGCCGCCGGGGGTAGACTACCGCCCCATCCTTCCCGCGACATCTCAACCCGCCGAGGTCACCCCGTATTCCGTATCGCTCGGACTGCTGATGGCCGTTCTCTTCTCGGCCGCCGCGGCCTACTCGGGCCTGAAAATCGGCCAGGTGTTCGAAGCCGCGATTCCCATCGCCATCCTCGCCGTCGGGTTTTCGACGCTCCTGAACAAAAACAACGCCCTCGGACAGAACGTCATCATTCAATCCATCGGGGCATCCTCCGGGGTCATCGTCGCCGGGGCGATCTTCACAATCCCCGCACTGTATATTCTTGATCTCCCCGTCAGTTTCTACCAGCTGTTCATGGCTTCGGCACTGGGCGGATTCCTCGGGATTCTCTTCCTGATCCCCTTCCGGAAGTTCTTTGTCAAGGACATGCACGGGAAGTTCCCATTCCCCGAAGCGACAGCAACCACAGAGATCCTGGTCGCCGGTGAAAAGGGGGGATCGCAGGCCATTGTTCTTGTCGTGAGCGGACTCGTCGGCGGCATGTTCGACTTTGCGTTCAGCGCGTTCGGCCTCTGGGCCGAGGTGATCTCCTCCCGCATGGTCCATGCCGGACAGGTTCTTGCAGACCAGTTGAAGATTGTGTTCAAGTTCAATGTCTCGTCGATGATCTTCGGGCTCGGCTATATCGTCGGTCTGAAGTATTCCGCGATTATCGCCGCCGGGTCGTTTCTTTCCTGGTTTGTCCTTGTCCCCCTCGTGCATAACGTCGGCAGCGCGCTCACCATTCCCCTCGGCGGGACTGCGACGAAGCTGATTGCCGACATGACGGCCGAAGAGATTTTCCGGAACTATGTGCGCCAGATCGGCATCGGCGGCATCGCCATGGCGGGCATCATCGGCATCATCCGTTCCTCGAAAATCATCGGCGGCGCGTTCACCCTCGCGTACCGCGAAATCTTCCAGCACACGGATGAGCACGTGGAATCCGCGCCCCGTACGCAAACGGATTTGAAAATGGTGTTGATCGTTCTGCTGATCCTTCTGACAGCTCTGGTGCTGTTTGCCTTTTTCTATGCGGGCGTGGTCTTCAACGTCACCCACGCGCTGGTCGGGCTGGCCATTGTACTGGTGATCGCGTTCCTGTTCACCACCGTCTCGGCCAATGCCATCGCCATCGTGGGCACAAATCCGGTGTCGGGTATGACGCTGATGACCCTGATCCTTTCCTCATTTGTTCTTGTCCAGGTGGGCCTCACGGGCACATCCGGGATGGTCAGCGCGCTGATTATCGGCGGCGTGGTGTGCACGGCCCTGTCCGTCGCAGGCGGATTCATCACCGACCTCAAGGTCGGCTACTGGATCGGGACGACGCCAAAGAAACAGGAAACGTGGAAGTTTCTCGGCGTGCTGATCTCCGCCGCGACGGTGGGCGGCGTTATCCTCGTGCTCAACGAGACATACGGTTTCAAGGGGGAAAACGCGCTCACCGCACCCCAGGCCAACGCCATGGCGGCCGTGATTCAACCACTGATGTCAAACACCCCCGCCCCCTGGATCCTCTACCTCGTCGGGGCGGCAATCGCCCTGATCCTGGTCATGATCAAAATCCCCCCGCTGGCATTCGCCCTCGGCATGTACATCCCGCAGGAGTTGAACACACCCCTGCTCGCCGGCGGCCTGGTCGCCTGGTGGGTGACATCCCGCTCAACAGACGAGAAGTTGAACGCGGCACGCTTTTCCCGGGGCACGCTGATCGCCTCCGGGTTCATTGCAGGCGGATCGCTGTTCGGCGTGCTGAACGCGTTCTTGCGCTTCTGGGAATTTGACTGGCTGATCAGTACCTGGTGGCCCGCAAGCGCGCCGGCGGAAATCATCGGGTTGATCGCCTTCCTGGGCCTCTTTGCCTATATGGTCGTTGACACAATGCGCGCAAAGCCGGAGTGAGGCAATTATGCTGAAATTCTTGAGATACGTTCTGACCATCGCCCTGTTACTGCTCATTATCGCGATAGCGTGGTTCGCCTTCGGACTCTGGTCGGGCATGTACAGCGTCTATTCATACCCGCCAACGGAAGGCAAGGATGACGGCCGGACTCTGCTCATTTCTCGCGATGCGGGAGAGCGGGCATGGAACTCTCCCAATGCTCCCAAGCCGACTCCGAAGAAAGAGGTGAAAGGGGAAGGACTCCAGTTCGGCACGCTCAAGAAGCCACCGCGCCCTGTGGAAGTGCGTATCATTCTCGAGCTCCCGTACATGGACTGGGCCTACCGCAAGTCGCTGATGCCCGTGACTACCGAATAGCCGAGATCGCGCAGGGGGGCTCGGGGTGAGGCACAGTGGCACCGCTGGCACCGAGGCTCTTGAGCCTCTTGAGGCACCAGACACGCCACCGCTGAACCGCTTGAAATCGGGCCGGGAATGAAACTTTCAACCCGGCCCGAACGTTTAGAAGTGAGACTATTATGACCACAACAGCACAGAACGCCGACCTGTCCGCACTGCGTATCAAACGCGGGAGGGGCGACCCACCCGAGTCCCGGTCCATCCCCTGGAAGATCATCGTTCCGGTGCTGACTGCGGCTCTGCTGGCCGCCCTTTACTTTTTTCTGGTCCGGGGATCCGGGGGGGAGAAAGCGGCGGACATTACAACTGCCACCATGACCTCCCCTTCTGCATCAAACGCCGTCCTGACGGCGAGCGGTTATGTTGTCGCCCAGGTGAAGGCAGCCGTCGCCTCAAAAGGGACCGGACGTCTGGTGTACCTCGGGGTTGAAGAGGGAGACCGCGTGAAGAAGGGGGAAGTTATCGCGCGCCTGGAAGATCAGGACATGCGTGCCGCTCTGCGGAAAGCGGAGGCAGATCTCGGCATCGCCCGCGCTGACTACGAAGAGTCGAAGCTGTCGTTGGACCGGCAGAAGTCCCTGCTCGAGAGAAATCTCACGTCACAGGCGGAGGTTGACGCCTCTACATCCCGGTTTAAACGCGTGGAGGCAACCATACGGGCTGCCGAAGCCGGAGTCGCCGCCGCCGAGGTTCAACTCGAAAACACGCAGATCCGCGCACCTTTCAACGGTACGGTTCTCACCAAGAATGCCGACGTCGGGGAGGTTGTGGCACCCTTCGCATCCTCCGTCAGTTCCCGCGCGGCGGTTGTCACCATGGCGGACATGCAGTCCCTCCAGGTGGAGGCGGACGTATCGGAGTCCAATATCATCCGGGTGCACCCGGGCCAACCCTGCGAGATCATCCTGGACGCATACCCGGACAATCGGTATCCGGGCGTGGTGCACAAGATTGTGCCCACGGCTGATCGTGCGAAAGCCACCGTCCTGACAAAGGTTGCGTTCCGTTCGATGGACGAGCGCGTGCTCCCAGAAATGAGCGCAAAAGTCATCTTCCTTTCGAAAGAGGAGGAAACCTCCAAAGCCGGCTCCTCTCCCATCCTGACAATCCCGTTGACCGCAGTGGCGACGCGTCAGGACCGAAAGGTGGTTTTGCTCGTTCGCGACGGCACCGTGAGCGAGACACCTGTTACGCTGGGCGAAGTTCTCGGCGACCGGATCGCCGTCCGCGAAGGGCTGACTGCGGGGGACCAGGTGGTACTCCGCGCAGACCCCTCTATCACGACCGGCACCAGGATCAAGCCGACAGGACAGTAGCACCTCACCGCACACCGGAGCTTCCATGATTGAAGTGAAGAACGTATCGAAATCATACCGGCGCGACGCCATTGAAATACCGGTACTTTCCAACATCACCATCAGTGTCCCCGAGGGGGAATTCCTCGCGCTGATGGGGCCGTCCGGTTCCGGCAAAACCACGCTGCTCAACCTCATCGCCGGAATCGACAGACCGAACACGGGCTCGGTGATGGTCAACGGCACCGACATCGCCACGCTGAACGAGTCGGACCTCGCCCGGTGGCGGTCGCATAACGTCGGCTTCATCTTCCAGTTCTACAACCTGCTGCCTGTCCTGACCGCCTTCGAGAATGTGGAGCTGCCGCTTCTCCTGACGTCCCTGTCGAAAAAGGAACGCCGGGAACACGTGGAGGCCTCTCTCAAACTGGTGGGCCTTGAAGACCGTATGCGGCACTATCCGAAGCAGTTGTCAGGAGGGCAGGAGCAGCGTGTGGCCATCGCGCGGGCGATTGTCACCGATCCCACGGTGCTCGTCGCCGACGAGCCCACGGGTGATCTGGACCGCGTATCGGCGCAGGAGGTGATGACGTTGCTGGACCGTCTCAACAAGGAATTCAAGAAGACCGTCGTCATGGTGACGCACGACCCCCGTGCCGCAGAGAAGGCGCACAAGGTGATGCATCTCGACAAGGGCGAGCTGACCTGAGGAGGCCCACATGTTTGTTCTGAAACTCGTTCTGAAAAACGCCCTGCGTCACAAACTCCGGACGTTTCTGACGATCCTGGGAATCGCGATCGCGGTAATGTCTTTCGGTTTCCTCCGCACAATCGTCACCGCCTGGTCGTACGGGGTGGAGGCATCAGCCGCCAACCGGATGATCACCAGGCACTCCGTGTCGTTTATCTTTCCGCTGCCGTACGCCTACCGGGACCAGATCGCCCGCGTCCCCGGGGTCAACCTGGTCTCGTATGCCAACTGGTTCCAGGGGTCGTACAAAGACCCCGCGGACTTCAAGAATTTCTTCCCGCGTATGGCGGTCGATCCCGAAACCTACTTCGAGATCTATCCTGAATTTGTCCTGCCGCCGGAGCAGCTGGCGACGTTCAAGCGGGAGCGCAATTCCTGCGTTGTCGGACAGAAGATCGCCAGGGAGCACGGATTGAAGATCGGCGACGTGATGACTATCGAAGGGGACATCTACCCCGGGAGATGGGATTTTGTGATCCGGGGAATTTACCGAGGGAAGGACGCCAGTGCGGACGAGACACAGATGTTCTTTCACTGGAACTATCTGGACGAGCGGATCAAGGAACTCCAGCCGACCCGCGAGGGGTTCATCGGCTGGTACGTCCTGCGTGTCCAGAATCCCGCGGAGATGTCCTCTGTCGCGCGTGCGGTGGATCAGATGTACCTGAACTCGCGCGCCGGAACGAAGACGGAAACCGAAAAGGAATTCCAGCAGGGATTCGTCTCGATGTCCAGCGCCATCATCCGTTCCCTGGAGGTTGTCTCCTTCATCATCATCGGCATCATTCTTCTGGTGCTGGCCAACACCATCGTGATGGCATCCCGCGAGCGGACAAAAGAATTCGCGGTCCTGAAGACCATCGGGTTCGACTCGATTCACATTATCGGACTCATCGGCGGCGAGTCCCTGCTCATCGCCGGCATTGGCGGGTTGATAGGGCTGGCCCTGACATTTCCCGTGGCAGGAGCCTTTGCGGGGATGTTCCCGACATTTTTCCCGGTATTCAAGGTTGAAGTCATCACCGTTCTCCTCGCTGCCACTGTCGCCGCTCTCGCCGGCGTCATCGCAGCCCTCTTCCCCACCATCCGGACGCTGCGCACAAGCATCGCCGAGGGCCTGCGGGCCATAGGGTAAGCGCATGACCATCCCGTTCGCCTATACCTGGCGCAGCCTCTGGGCACGCCGACTGACCACCGCCCTTACACTCGGAGGCATTGCTCTCGTGGCGTTTGTCTTCGCCTCCGTGCTGATGCTGGCGCGCGGTCTTGAACAGACCATGATCGAGACCGGCTCCGACGACAACGCGGTGGTCCTGCGGAAATCGGCCAACTCCGAGCTCGTCAGCCAAATCGAGCGCGATGCTGCCAACATCATCAAGACCTCACCCGAGGTGGCGGTACTGCCGGACGGCAAGCGGTTCGCCTCCACCGAGACGTATGTGATCATCAACCTGTCCAAGAAGGGCTCAAACGACATGGGGAACATCTCCGTGCGCGGCATTTCGCCGGAAGCCCTTCAGCTCCGCCCTCAGGTGAAACTGCTGACCGGGCGCTGGTTTCAATACGGAACGCAGGAGATCGTTCTGGGGAAAAACATCGCGCGGCAATTCCAGAATTGCGACATCGGACAGGAGATTCGCTTCGGTGACGCCTCCTGGAAAATCGTGGGGTACATGGACGGACAGGGAACGGCGTTTGATTCGGAGATCTGGGGGGATGTGGAGCAGATGATGCCGGCGTTCGGGCGGCCGATCTTTTCGTCCATGATCTTCCGGCTGGTTTCACCTGACGCGTTTGAGGCGGCCAAACTGCGGATCGAACAGGACCCGCGGACATCCTTTGCGGAAGTGAAACGGGAGCGCGAGTTCTACCGGGAGCAGTCGAAGATGATGTCCGATTTCATCCGGGTTCTGGGGCTTGTTGTCACGGTCATCTTCAGCATCGGCGCCATGATCGGGGCGATGATCACCATGTATGCGGCCGTGGCAAATCGCACCGTGGAAATCGGCACCATGCGCGCGCTCGGGTTCAACCGTTTCAGCGTGCTGAGCGCGTTCCTGATTGAGTCCATCCTGCTATCGCTGATCGGCGGGGCCGTCGGCCTCGGTATGGCATCCCTGATGTCGTTCGTGAGGATTTCGACAACCAACTTCGGCACATTCTCCGAACTGGCATTCGGGTTCACCCTCGCCCCGTCGATCGTCGTGACGACGCTGATCTTCGCGCTGATTATGGGTGTTGCCGGAGGATTTCTGCCCGCCGTGAGGGCAGCGCGCCTGGATATCCTGGCCGCTCTGCGTTCGGCGTAAGAACCGGGGAATCACGTCACCGTATGTCCTGTTTTTTTTGCGGGGACAGGGACGTCAGGCGGCGCGCTGCAACCACCGGACAAAGGGCAGTGCGGTGCGTAACACCTGTGCGACAGTCGCGACAAACCGCGGCTGGAGGCACGCCGTATCCTTCATGATCCTGCCGACGAAAAACTGCTTCAACCGCAGATGCTCGATCATCGGGTGATCCTTCGGGTATCCCTGCGGCGCCTTCTGCAGCCTCTCCCCCATGATTTCCTTGAACATCTTCTTGAACGCCGGATCTTCGATGATCTGGAGGAAATCCTCCGGATGCTCCGCGATCTCCTGCCTGATCCCTTTGAGCTGATCTCCGGCGGGCATGTACACGCCGCCCCCGATGAAGATTTCTCCCGGTTCGATGCCTAGATAGAACCCGGGACGCTCCGTCCGGCTTTTGTTCCCGCGCACTTCAAAGCTGGCGGCGATGTTCGTCTTGTAGGGGGCTTTGTTCTTGCTGAACCGGACATCCCGGTAGATCCGGAAAATGGAACGGCGGGGCTGGAACTCGAACTCCGGTGCCGCCTCGGCCATCAGCGGACCCAGCGATGCGATCAAACACTCCATGGGAAACCGCACAAGCTCTTCGTATTCCTCCTTATGCTTCTGAAACCAGGGCCGGTTGTTGTTCTTCTTGAGGCGCTGAAGAAAGGCCATTCCCTCCCGGGGGAAACCGGAGAAGGGAGGATACATCATTTCTTCCAGGGGATGCTTTTTCACAGTGGTTCTCCTCAGGAACGTTAGGCATGGGCTCGCTTGCCCGTCGGGTAGCGGTGTGGAAGCAGGCGGCGGGACCTGCGGGCGTACACGGAATATACTCGATGCCGTCCTCCCTGTCAATCCGCCAGCGCTTCATTCGATTTTTCAGGCAGGCCCCGGGACCGTTTTCTACTCCAGCTTCTTGCGGAACCGCAGGACGCTCAACGTCAGGATGGCGATCCCGAACAGCAGAAGGGCGAGGGCCTGCGGCCAGAGTTCGACGATGGTTGTTCCTTTCAGGAAAATGCCGCGGACGATTTCGAGGAAGTACCGGAGCGGGATCACGTACGCCACATACTGGATGACCACAGGCATGTTGGCGATCGCAAACGTGAATCCTGACAGGAAGAGGAAGGGCATGAAAAAGAAGAACTGTGCGATCAACATGGCCTGCTGCTGCGACCTGGCAATCGTCGAAATAAAGAGCCCCAGGCCCAGGGTGGTCAGCAGGAAGAGTCCGCTCAGGGCAAAGAGCAGAACGACGTTCCCCACCATCGGCACGTTGAACCAGAACCGGGCAATGGCCAGCACGATGGAGACATCCACATAGCCGATGATGACAAACGGTATGAGCTTGCCCAGGATCAGCTGATACGGCTTGATGGGTGTCACCAGCAGCTGTTCCAGGGTCCCGATCTCCTTCTCTTTCACAATGCCGAGTGAGGTCAGTGTCATGGTCACAATCATGAGCACAAGAGCGACAACACCGGGGACCATGAAGTTGGTGCTGGTCAGATCGGGATTGAACCACACGCGGGGTTCGGGGACGATACGTGCCGGTCTGCCGCCCGTGAATGACGTTGCGGAGGAGGTGATACGATCGAGCGCATAGGAGCTCGCAATTTGCGAGGCATACCCGAGCAGGATATTCGAGGTATTGGCGTCCGTCCCGTCGACAATGATCTGCACCTGCGGGGTTTCGCGGGCAAGCTGCTTCCGGGAAAACCCCGCCGGGATGAGCAAACCGATAGCCGCCTTTGCATTCTCAATGTAGGTGTCGGCGTCACGGGGAACATCCACATCGTACCGGTGAATGAAGTACCGGGAGTTGGTGAATTCATCGACAAACCGCCGGCTCTCCGCCGTCTTATCCATATCGCACACGACCATATCGGTGTTCTTGATATCGGTCGTTGCGGCATACCCCAGCAGGATCACCTGCACGATCGGGGCGGCGATGGACACGCCCAGCATGCGCCGATCCTGCCGGATCTGATAGAACTCTTTCCGGATGATTTCCAGAATGACGTAAAGACTCTTGTGCATGATCACTGTCCGTCTGTAACGCCTGACTACAGGCTTCGTTTCTGCATCCGTATGGTACTGAAGCCGAGGGTCACGGCGGCAAAGAGCGCCATATACACGAACTGCTCCCACACGGCATCGAAGCCCACCCCCTTGAGCATGACGCCGCGCACCACCACCAGGAAGAACTTGTTCACCGCGACATTCGAAATCACCTGCAGAACGACAGGCATGCTGGCAACCGGAAACACAAAACCCGACAGCAGGAAGGAAGGGAGGAGCGAGCTGAACACCGAGATCATGAACGCGACCTGTTGCGAATCGGTGACCGTGGAAATGAGCAATCCCTGCCCCAGAGCCCCAAGGATGATCGTGCAAATCCCCGCATACAGCAGCACCAGGCTTCCTTTCACCTCTATGTCGAACAGCAGATAGCCGATCACCAGGATAGCGGTGGCGGCAATGAGACTGATGAAGAAATACGGGATAGTCTTTCCAAGGACCACCTGCAGCGGATGCAGAGGGGACACCATGATCTGCTCCATTGTGCCGCGTTCTTTCTCCCGGACGACCGTGAGCGATGTTGACACCACCGCCGTCAGGACGAGGATAAAACCGATGAGTCCCGGGATGAGGAACTTGTTGGAGATCAGATCCGGATTGTACCACACCCGGGGTCGGAAGTCGACAGGCACATATTGTGCTCTTCCCCGCCGCACCAGGGCATCGGTCACCATCTTTGCGGAATAGTCCGCGGTCATGCGCGCGGCGTTGTTCACCGCCTGCACTCCCGTATTGGCATCCGCCCCGTCCACGAGAATCTGCACATGCACATCCCGGCCGGCGAGGAGTTCATGGGAAAACGCCGTTGGGATCACCACGGCAATCGTTGTTTTCCCGTTGAGAAAGAGGTGCTCAATGTCGCTGTAGCTGGATACGTCGTAGAGGTACCGGAAGTACTCCGTACGCTTGAACTTCTCGAGGTACTCGCGGCTTGCGGCCGTCTTGTCCTGATCGAACACCACGAGTGACACATGTTTGACGTCGAAGTTCAGGGCATAGCCAACCAGGATGATCAGCGCCGCCGGCAGCACCAGCAGCATCCCGAGCGACGTCGGATCACGGCGGATTTGCCTGATTTCTTTGACAACAATGGGCTTGAGGGCCTTGATCATGGCATTCTCAGGTGTTCGCGTTCGATGCCGCGTCCCGTTCCAGCAGATACAGGAACACATCCTCCAGAGACGGGACGATACGCTCCGGATTCTGTACGCTGATCCCGCGCTGTGCGAGAAGATCCGCAACCGCCTTCCGTCCCTCCCGTTCGTCGCCGACCATCACATGCAGTTTTGTCCCGAACACCGAGGATTCGAGAACCCAGGGTTGTTGCCGGAGCAGTTCCAGCGCCTCCACCACGTTGTCGCACGTGACTTCCAGGATCGGGCTGGTGATGTGTGTGGTCTTCAGTTCGAGCGGACTTCCGCGCGCAATCAGCTTGCCGGCGTTGATGAGAATGATCGTGTTGCAGTACTCCGCCTCGTCCAGGAAATGGGTCGTGACCAGCACGGTGATGCCTTCGGCGGAGAGCTGGTTGATCAGCTCCCAGAAATTTCTCCGGGAGATGGGGTCGACGCCGCCGGTGGGTTCGTCGAGGAAGACGATTGTTGGTTCATGCAGGATTGCACAGCCGAGGGCAAGACGTTGCTTCCACCCCCCCGGCAAGGTCCGGGTCAGGCTCTTCTCGCGTCCTTTCAGATCCGCCATGCCCAGGGCCCATGCCATGCGGCTTTCGAGCCGGCTGCCCCGCAAGCCGTACACACCGCCGTAGAAGCGGATATTCTGTTCGACGGTCAGATCATCATAGAGGGAGAAACGCTGGGACATATAGCCGATGTTCAGTTTGACGCTGTCTGTCTGGCTGTTGATATCGAACCCGCCGACCCGGGCGGTACCGGCCGTCGGCTGAAGCAATCCACACAGCATCCTGATAGTGGTGGACTTGCCCGCGCCGTTGGCTCCTAGAAAGCCGAAGATCTCGCCACGCTGCACGGTGAAGGAGATATCATCGACGGCGGTAAACGTGCCGAAGCGTTTTGTCAGATGCTGCACATCAATCGCAGAGTCCGGCGTGCGCGGGCTGTTCATTCAATGATCCCCAGGGCTCTCGTCAGCCGGGCGGAAGCCACTTCCAGCTCCACCCGCGATGCCATCAGATTGGTTTTGGACTGCAGCATGGCCAGATCGGCGTCAAGGATTTCCGTGGACGTCGCCAGGCCGTTCCGGTATTTGTCGCGCAGCGTCCGCACATTTTCCTCGGACTGCTGTACCCCTGTCTCCGCCACGGTGATCCTCTTCCGTGCCCGCTCAACGGCCAGTTGTGCGCGCGTCAGATCCACTTCCGCATTGTCGCGCATCTGCGCGAACACGAGTTCATTCTGCCGCAACTGGGCGCTGGCCTGTTCCGTCTGCCGGGCCGGAGTCATCCACGTCCAGATATCCCATTGCAGCGACACGCCGACATCCCACGTCCCCCGGAATTCATCGAGGGCTGGCTGGTAGCGCGGGTTGGGACGCGCATAGTAGTAGGAGCCCGCAAAGGCCACCTGTGGCCACCAGCCACTCCCGGCGGCGGTGACATACTCTCTTGATGCCTCGACGCGTGTCTTCATTGCCTGAAGGTCCGGGCGAGACAGAACGGACTGTTGCCCCGGGGGAGCCGCAGCAGGTGAGGCCGGCTCCCCGCCCGCGCCAGGCTGTGAAGCCGTGCTTATCCTGGTCTCCAGCGGGAGTCCGAGAAGATTGTTCAGCTGCACGGTGGCCACCTGGACGTCGTTCGCGGCATCGATCTGCTGCAGGCGTGCGTTGGCGAGCTGCACCTCGATGCGGAGCCGGTCGTTGTTCGTCGCCAGACCGGACTTCAACAGGTTTTCGGTGTCCTTCCTGTAGCTTTCCAGACGCGTCACGTTCTCATCCATCAGCGCTTTGGTCTGCCCGGTCTGATAGAGAGTCCAGTAGGCGCCGGTGATCGTCAGGACCAGATCCGCCTGGTCATTTTTTCTGTCGGAAGCGCTTGCCTCGGCCAGCAGGTCGGCCGCACGGGCATTGCTGCTCAATCTGAAGCCGGCGAAGAGGGGCTGTTGCACGCCAACCCTGAAGCTGTACCCGTCCAGAATGATCGGCGAAATCTGAATTGGCGTCGGGGATATGGGAAGCATGATCTGGAAAGGATCCACTTCGCTCAGGTGTGTATAGCCGGCCTGCATCCTGACAGCGGGGAGGAGCGCCGCCCGGGCTTCTCCCGCCCGGGCAACGGCAGCATCGACTTTTGCCGCCGAAGCGAGGAGCGCCTTATTGTTTTTCTTCCCCAGCACGACAGCCTCCTGCAGTGTCAGGGCTCTGTTCTCCTGCGCGGGAGCCGGCATGGCGTGCAGCAGCACCACGGTCACCGCCGCCGCAGCAACGAACTGTTTCATAGTGCACCCTCTTGGAATCCGTTATGCGTGAGAAGCGAGATAAACACATTTTCGAGTGATGGACTGATCACCCGATGACTTTCAACCGGGATGCCGGCCGCAGACATGGCGGCGGCGAGAGCCGGGTAATCACGCCGGGCATCGTCGACAATCACATTCAGCCGGTCACCAAACGCCTGCACCTCCCGGACCAGGGAGGAGTCCTTGATGAGCATGAACGCGTCCCGCACACGCTCCAGCACGATCTCGATCACCTCCCCCTTCATGGCTTTTTGCACACCCGCGGGTGTATCGGCAATCATGATACGTCCCCTGTTCATCAGGGCCACCCGCGAACAGCGTTCCGCTTCATCGAGATAGGGGGTGCTCATCACGATCGTGATCCCGCTTTTCAACAGGCTTTGCAGGATCTTCCAGAAATCGCGCCGCGACACGGGATCCACACCAGTCGTCGGCTCATCCAGAAAGATGATCCGCGGCGTGTGGATCAGGGTACAGGCGAGGGCGAGTTTTTGCTTCATTCCCCCCGACAGCCGCTCGGCAAGTCTGTTCCGGAAGGAGGTGAGACGCGTGAAGGCAAGCAGTTCTTCGCGACGCGGTTTGTAGTCGTAGACGTTGTTGATCTCGGCAAAGAACTCGATATTCTCATCGATCGTGAGATCACCGTACAGAGTGAACCGCTGGGAGAGGTATCCGATTTCTTTCTTCACCGCGTCAGGCCGGTTCACAACGTCATTGCCCAGCACCATTGCCGTGCCGGACGTCGGCGTCAGAATCCCGCACAGCATGCGGATCGTCGTCGTTTTTCCGGCACCATCCGGCCCCACGAGGCCGAACATCTCCCCGGACCGGATGGTCATACTGACCCTGTCCACGGCGACGATCCCGCCGAAATTCCTGGAGAGGTTGCGAATGTCAATTGCAGCTTCCATACCGGTTCCGTCCAAACACGGTCGCGTGATCAGTGGGGGGCTTTGCTAGCCCGCTGAGAGCCGGGCATCAGCCGGCATGCCGGGTTTGAGGATGCCCTGCGGGTTCGGCACTTCGATCTTCACACCAAACACAAGCTTGGTCCGTTCTTCCTTCGTCTGCACGTTCTTGGGCGTGAATTCGGCCACGGGTGAAATATAGACCACCGTTCCCTCAAAGGGTTTTCCCCCTTCCATGTCGATGGTCACCGCGGCCTTCTGGCCCAGCCGGACGTTGCCGAGTTCCGTTTCGCTGACATAGATGGTCAGCTTGACGATATCGAGATAGGTGAGACGGAGGAGATTGGCACCAACCATGACGAACTCGCCCGGTTCCACGGCTTTGAGTGTGATCGTGCCGGCGGTGGGTGCGAGCAGAGCGCAGTCGCGGACTTTCTTGCGCAGCTGGTCCACCTGCGCTTCCGCCTGGTCCCTGCGTGCACGGAAGGTCAGCACTTCATCCTTCCGCAGCCCGCGGGAGAGTTTCTCAAAGGTCTGTTGTGCGTTCACATACCGGGCGTAGGCGTCGTCGTACTGTTTCTGGGTGATCGACTGTGATGCCAGCAGGTCCTTCATGCGCTTGTAGTCCGCGTCCGCGGTGCTGAAGTTCGCTTCCGCCTGCACAATTTCCTCCTTGCGCCACCCCTCCTCGGCCAGGCGGAGCTGGGCTGCGCTTGCCTCCAGATTTGCCACCGCCTGGCGCAGCTGGATCTGGTAGTCAATGTCATCAATGATCGCAAGGGTGTCACCGGCGGTCACGCGTGCACCTTCATCGACGCGCAGCGTCCGGACACGTCCGGCAACTTCGGTGCCGATGTTCACATCTGTTCCCTCAATCGTGCCGGAGGCCTCGATCACGTTTTCGCTGTCTCCGCCGCAACCGGCCGCAAGCACAAGGAGACCGAGCATGGTCATGGTGAACCGAACTGCGCGCATGGGAAATCCTCTCTGTTATTGCGCCTGATGGAGTTGTCTGTACTGCCGGAGGGCATCTCCGGTGAGAATACCCTGGAAGAACATGTTGATGATTTCACGCAGGGCCTCGTCGGCGGAGCAGGACTCGTTCACAAGAACTGCGGGGTTGATGACGCCGTCGAGTGCTGCGATGACGGCAAGGAGGAAGATGCGCGTATTCACATCGGACCGCACATCGCCGCTGCGTTTTCCCTCCTCGATCAGACCGGTCCAGATTATCGTAATGCGTTCCCGGCGGAACGCCTGGATGCGGTCCCACAACCGGGGCAGATGTTTCTGCAGATCCCCCAGCATCGGCTTGCTGATCCCTCCGATCAGGGTTCCGACGAACCCGGCCAGGTTATCCAGTTTTTGTGGGAACGGATCGGGAGCCTCAACGATCCGCGCCATGTTGGTCGAGACGTGCCCCAGAAAGCGCTCTATGATCTGTCGGATCAGGTCTTCTTTTCCGGAGAAGTGTTTGTAGAAGGTCTTCTTGCTCATGGAGAGATCGGCTGCGATCTCGTCGATAGAGACGCGGAAAAAACCTTCGGCAAAGAATCTCCGGTGGGCGGCGTCCAGAATCCGGTTCTTGGTGTAGTCAGTTTCTTCCATCATACAAGCCCCCGAAACTCGTATCGTTTCTTGAGTTTCCAAACGGTCAAAAAAAAGGTCACGGAACTATGGAAACTCCCAGCGTTTCTTCAGTTCCAATATAGCCTGGAGGTTGATCAAAGTCAAGGGAAAAATCAGGTCTAATTAGCAGCAACCGGAACCTGAAGAGTGCACAAAAAAATCCCCCGCCATGCCGGGCATGACGGGGGATTTTCACCTGCCGGAAGCAGCGACTTAGTACATGTCGCCCATTCCGCCGCCGCCCGGAGGCATCATCGGCGGAGCTTTCTCATCTTTCGGCTTCTCCACGATGGTGGCTTCGGTGGTCAGAAGGAGTGCGGCAACCGACGCTGCGTTCTCCAGGGCAGTACGGGCAACCTTTGTGGGGTCGATGACGCCGGACGCCACGAGGTTCTCATACTTCTCTGTGAAGGCGTTAAAGCCATAGTCGCCCTTCCCTTCCTTCACCTTGTTCACCACAACGGAGCCCTCGTAACCGGCGTTCTCGACGATCAACCGTATGGGCTCTTCAATCGCACGACGGATGATGTCGATGCCCGTCTGCTGATCCTCGTTGGCCGGTTTCAACGCATCCAGCTTCGACGTGGCGCGCAGATAGGCAACCCCGCCGCCGGGGACGATGCCCTCTTCGACTGCAGCGCGTGTCGCATGCAGCGCGTCTTCCACGCGGGCCTTCTTTTCCTTCATCTCCACTTCCGTGGCGGCACCGATCTTGAGAACCGCAACGCCGCCGGAGAGCTTCGCCAGACGCTCTTGGAGCTTCTCGCGATCGTAGTCGGAGGTGGTCTTCTCGATTTGCGCGCGGATCTCGTTGATACGCTTTTTGATGTCTTCCTTCTTGCCGGCGCCTTCGACAATCGTGGTGTTGTCTTTGTCGATGACCACTTTCTTTGCGCGGCCCATATAGCTCAGCGTTGCATTCTCGAGCTTGTATCCCTGCTCTTCCGAAATCACGGTACCGCCCGTGAGAATGGCGACGTCTTCCAGCATTGCCTTCCGGCGGTCGCCGAAGCCCGGGGCCTTCACCGCTGCCACGCGCAGCGTCCCGCGCAGCTTGTTCACCACCAGTGTTGCGAGGGCTTCGCCTTCCAGGTCCTCTGCAATCACGAGCAGCGGAGAGCCGGTCTGCGCGGACTTCTCGAGGATCGGGAGCAGATCCTTCATGGCCGAGATCTTCTTGTCGTGGATCAGGATCATCGCATTTTCCATCACCGCTTCCATTGTCTCCGCATCGGTGACGAAGTACGGTGAGAGATATCCGCGATCGAACTGCATACCTTCCACGACTTCAATGTTGGTGTCCGTCCCTTTGGCTTCTTCGACGGTGATGACGCCGTCGGTGCCGACCTTCATCATCGCGTCCGCGATCAGGTCACCAATGATCTTGTCGTTGTTTGCCGAGATGGCGCCGACCTGGGCAATCTCTTTTTTGCTGGTCTTGTCGACGGGCTTGCTGATTTCGCGGAGCCCTTCGATGATGCTCGTGACGCCCATGTCGATGCCGCGCTTCAGGTCCATCGGATTCGCGCCTGCAGCCACGTTCTTCAGGCCTTCGCGCACGATCGCCTGCGCAAGCACGGTCGCCGTCGTCGTGCCGTCGCCCGCGATATCGGAGGTCTTTGATGCGACTTCGCGCACCATCTGGGCGCCCATGTTCTCGAGGGGGTTTTCGAGTTCGATTTCCTTCGCCACGGTGACGCCGTCTTTCGTGACGGTGGGTGCACCGAATTTCTTGTCGATGACGACATTACGCCCTTTGGGGCCAAGGGTGACCTTGACCGCGTTGGCAAGCTGGTCGACGCCCCGCTTCAGGGCTGACCGCGCTTCCACATCGTAGTTAATCAGCTTTGCTGCCATTGTGATTTATCTCCTGATAATGTTCTGCTTGGTCGGTTCGTTACACGATCGCAAAGATGTCCGCTTCACGCATGATGAGGTACTCGTCCCCGTCCAGCGTGACTTCCGTGCCGGAATACTTGCCATACAAAACCTTGTCGCCCACTTTCACTTCAAGCAAGACCTTCTTGCCGTCATCGGTAACCTTACCCGGCCCGACAGCCATGACTTCGCCGACAACCGGCTTCTCTTTAGCCGTATCGGGAAGAATAATGCCGCCCTTCGTCTTTTCTTCGGCAGCAGCGGGCTTGATAACCACGCGATCGGCCAACGGTTTAATCTTCATAGCGCCTCCTGAACGTTGTAACTTGTTGTTTTTGAATGCTTTATGAAACAGCGGGAATATTAGCACTCTATGGTGATGAGTGCTAACAATATAGCAAAAAAAAGGTCTCTGTCAAGACCAAAAAGCAGGAATCGCATATGACGCGGCGGCTCAAAGCGGCTCGTGAGACACCAGAGGCTCTATTACCTCTAGCGGCTCAGAGACTCAGAGGCTCAGAGACTCAGAGGCACGTGTCAGCCAGGGATGTCAGGTCGCACGAGGAGCTGCTTTGTGGGCTTCGGTCACTTCGAAAACGTGGAAGCCGTACGAAGGCAGGTCGAAGTAAATCCCCTTTGCTTCGAGCATCGCGCGCTCGCGCACATAGACCGCAGTCCCCAGAAGATCACGGAACTCCAGCATAGTCCCCTGAATGGCATCAAGAGGAAGCTCGGCATAACACTGTCCGGTGTGCGGCGCGTAGTTCACCACAACCAGCCGGGCACCATGAACCGGGTGTTGCCACCAGGAGACCAGAAAATTGTACCAGGTATGGTTGTCATGCCAGCTCGGCCGCAGATTGAGGATCTGCCATTCGCCCTCCCTGAAGACGGGGTGGCTCACAATCTGGAGGAGCTGGGCATAGAAGGCGCGTGTGCGGGGATTGACCCCTTCGTCCGGCCTGCGGACAAGCTGTACTGGCAGTTTCACCGCACGCCCTTCGAGTTGCCCATCATGTAACAACACCCCGCCGGGAATGGTCAGCACAACGGCTGCGGCCGCATACTGCCACGCCTCTGAAGGCAGCACGCGCGCCGCCCGCTGCTCGTCGTGATTCTCGAGGAAGCGGAGACAGCGGGACTGGAAGACCAGTTCGGCACGCAGATGATCCCGCACAGCCGTCGCACCTTCACGGAGCAGGCGATCGTAGAGTGTTTTGTCGTAGGTATAGCGAAATCCGATTTGCTGCAGATCCCATTCCTTGTTCCAGTACGCCTCGGCGATGAAAAGGAAATCCGGATGATCCTTATGGACCCCGTCGATTGCTTCTTTCCAGAACTCTCCGGCAGGGGGCGCATCATCGCCGGTCCTCCCACGTTCACCCCACGTGCGGGTGAACACCTCGTTCAGCAGCAACATGGCCATATCGCATCTGACGCCGTCGCACATGCCGGCGATGGTCTCAAGGGTTTCATAAAGGACCAGGCGCGTTGCCGGAGAAAAGATGTTCAGCTGGGCTGTGTCGGTCCATCCCGGAAAGAGCGGATCACGCCCGTAGGCCAGCACACGGTTTCCGGTCGCCGTCTCCGCGGCAAAGAAATAGTCCGGCCGCTCGTTTTCTTCGCCCGGCTGCCCATTGATGTACCGTTCCGGATTGCGGATCACCCAGGCATGATCGCGCGCCGTGTGATTGAAAATACAATCGAGGAGAAGTCCGATACCCCTCCGGGCGAGTCGGCCACGCAGCTTGCGCAGTTCCGCGTTCCCCCCCAATTCCGGCGCCACGCGGTACTCCTTCACGGCATAGGGTGAGCCCTGAATATCGTCCGGTGTGAAATCCGGGAGTGCATGGCGGTATTCACTCAGCAGGGCAGGCATGGACCGCGCGATTTGCCTGCCGGTGTCGCCCATGGTCCAGACACCCATCAACCAGACCGCATCGATTCCCAGGTCCGCCCATTCGTCCAGCAACCGGTCCGGGATGTCGGCAAGCGTCAGCGCCATCCCCTCGCCGACCGAGAGTTCACGCAGGAGCACGCGTGCATTCACCTCGTAAATAATCGGGTGTTTGGTGCTACGCAGTCGCGCCGGTATTGTCGAGTTCTTCGCCATATGTCGGGTCCTTGGATACAGCAGTACTCTTCTCCTGCCTCTCTTCTTTGCGTGCGCACCCCGACACGATGATGACCATCTCGCCTTTGGGGGGTGCACTGCGCACACTCTCCAGCAATTCCGGCAGTGTACCCCGCCGGACCTCTTCAAATTTCTTTGTCAGCTCCCGGGCCAGGACGGCCTTCCGATCACCGAAGTGAGCAGCCAGGTCTCCGAGCGTGCGTTCGATGCGGTGCGGAGCTTCATAGAACACGATCGTGCGCGGTTCCGCGTGCAACGAGTCCAGCCGGGTCTTGCGTCCCTTCTTATGCGGGAGAAATCCCTCGAACACGAAACGATCTGTGGGAAGCCCGCTTACCACCAGTCCGGCCAGCACCGCACTTGCGCCAGGAATGGGAATCACACGTGTATCCTGCTCGACGGCCGCGCGTATCAGGGCAAACGCCGGATCGGAGATGCCCGGCGTACCGGCATCGGTGACCAGGGCAACCGAAAGCCCGTGCGCAAGCTTCTGCAGCAATTCGGGGATGCGGCGGGTTTCGTTGTGCATAAAATAGCTCACCAGCGGCTTCTGGATGCCGAGGTGGTCCAGCAGAATGCGTGTTGTGCGCGTATCTTCGGCGGCAATCAGGTCCACGCCGCCGAGAATGAAGACCGCGCGGCGTGTGATGTCATCGAGATTGCCGATGGGTGTGGAGACGATGTAGAGGGCGCCGGGTTGGATCGTTTCGTTCATATCCCCCAGTCCCGCGCGTACCGGAAATCGACGTTCACAGTCCGGTGTGACACTTTCGCGATCAGCGGCGGCCGCCGCTTGAACTGGTTGCGTCTGACCAAACCCCTCACCTGGTGAACAAAGGTGTCGGCAAAACCCGCTGTACGGAGTTCGGCGCCGTTGCGCCGTTCGTCGACCATCAGGTACAGGAGCCGGTCAACATTGGCGTAACTGAATCCCATCTCCCCTTCATCGGTTTGCCCCGCCCAGAGATCGGCGGAGGGTTTCTTATCGACTACCTGCTGCGGGAGTCCGAGTGCGCGTGCCAGCTGCCATACCTGTGTTTTGTACAGGTCGCCGAGCGGATTGATGGCGCATGCCATGTCGCCGAAGAGTGTTCCGTACCCGAGCAGCAGTTCGGTCTTGTTGGAGGTGCCGAACACCAGGGCCCGGTCTCGCTGGGAGAGGTCGTATAGCACGATCATTCGCTGGCGGGCCATGACGTTGCCGGCGCGGACCCGGTCGGTCACCTTCCGGGACTCCAGAAAGGGATCGACCATCGGGGAAATATCCACCAGCTCGGTCTTCATCTTCAAAGCGGCGGCCACCTGTTCGGCATCGGCAAGACTTTGCGGTGCGCTGGTCCGGTGGGGCAGCATGACACCCAGCACGTTCTCCGGCCCGAGGGCGCGAACGGCCAGGGCGGCACAGACGGCGGAATCAACGCCGCCGGAAAGTCCGAGCACGGCGCGTTCGAACCCGGCGTTCCGCGTTTCATCCTGCAAAAACGCAACGAGCACCTGTTCTACGATGCGGGGATTGAGGCGTTCGGCGAGATCGACCTTGCTGGCGGTTTCCATGGCGGCAATCTACAAAACTCCCCCGTGGTATTCAACACGCACGCGGCTACGCGGCCTCCGCCGGAACCCGGTGCACGCGGAGGATTTCGTACAGGGTTGTCCGCTGGGCGGCCGCAAAGCCGGATTCGTGGATCAGCTGGATACACTCTTCGGTATTAGTTGTGTTCACGAAGTTCGCAGCGGCGTGCACGTTCTCCTCCAGCAGGGTCCCCCCGAAATCATCCGCGCCGAAGTGCAGGGCGATCTGCCCCGTCTTTTTCCCCTCGGAGAACCAGGAGGCCTGTATGTGGGGGAAATTGTCCAGATACATCCGCGACAATGCGATCATCTGCAGATAGCGGGTCGGCGTGGCATAGGAGGGAATGATTTTCTCGAGAGGGGTGTTGCCGGGTTTGAAGCTCCAGGGGATGAAGGCCGTGAAGCCGTGTGCTTCATCCTGCAGCCGGCGGATCACGTCGAGATGCTCGATGATATCCTCGTCCTGTTCCAGGTGGCCGTACATCATCGTCGCCGTGGTCTTATAGCCGATCCTGTGTGCTTCGCGCATCACCGAGAGCCAGTCGCCGCTCGTTCCCTTCCTGTTGCTGATCTTTTTCTTTACTCGGTCAGAGAGGATCTCCGCTCCGCCGCCCGGAATGGACCGGAGCCCGGCATCCCAGAGACGTTGCAGCACTTGTGGCACGGTTTGGCCGGAGAGCTGGGCCATGCCCAGCACTTCCGAAGTCGAATAGAAGTGCGGATAGATCTCCGGCACTTCCTTGATGGTCCGTTCCACCATTTCCAGATAATACGCAAACGGAAGATCAGGATGGACACCTCCCTGCAGCAATACCGTTGTGACGCCGGCGGCGGCGGCGTTCTTGAAGTTCCGGATCATGTCGTCAACGGTGTAGGTGTACTCCCCCTTCTCCCCGGGGTGACGGTAGAATGCACAGAAGACGCAGTCGACCGTGCAGACATTGGAGTAGTTCGGGTTGGTGTCGACCAGGAACGTCACCTGGTGTTCAGGATTCTTCCTGAAACGGACTTCATTGGCGAGTTCGGCGAGATCCAGCAGCCCGCCGTTGCGGAGGAGCCAGAGCCCCTCTTCCCTGTTCAGCCGTTCACCATGCTCGACCTTTGAGGCAATACCTTTCAGCATTTCACGCGTCTCCATTTCTCTTCGTCCTTCCGTTTCCCGCCTTCTCTCCCGTCCTCACGCACGCACAAACTCACCGTTCCGTCACTCCCCGTGTTCCCATCTCATACTCCGGAGCACCCGCATGCTCTCACTCCCCCGGTGCTTCTGTCACACAATCCTTCTGTCCGACGCCTCCACATCATGTACACGTGCCGTCGTTCCGTCCATCCCGCACTACCCCCATGCTCACACACTCACACGTCTCAGGACCCCGGCGCGGACTTCTCTCCCAGATCAACCTGCTCCAGATCTCTCACGAACTCCACAAATCGATCCACGGCCTCTTTCTCCCGTTCACCGAGACGGTAGTTGAAGCCTGCCAGGAAGTCGCGTGTTTCCGCGTCGCTCAGGCCGATGTGGCGGCCGTGTGAGCCACCGACGGCCACAAAATCCTCCTCTGCAGCTTCCAGAGCCGCGGCAAGGGATCTCGTCAGGCTGGCTTTTGTTCCGGCGGGCAACGACCGTTTGACTGCCCAGACCGCGAACACAAAGGGAAGCTTCTGCCACTCGTACCATTCGCGCGCAAGATCGTACACCAGGTCGAAGCCCGGGAGCCCGTGCTTGTTCCGCTGCAGCGCTTCATCCCCGATAAGCAGGACGGCATCAAAACCGCTCAGGTCGTTCACACCGCCGTGCAGGCGTTCAAAGCGGGCGCGCACGTTGTATTTCTTGTGCAGGAGCACTTTGAGAAGCTGGACCGATGTGGAGGTGCCGTCGGTGATGCCGATGCGTTTGCCGTCCAGGTCACCCCACCCCTCTTTCGAGAAGAGCATGACGCTTTTCACCTGGTCCCGGCTGGCGATGCAGTAGCCCATCAATTCGAGATGGTGTTCCTGCGCGATGAAGTCCATGAGGGAGAAGGGGCCGGCATCGATTTCGCCCTGTTCGCTGAGCCGCCCCATCCAGTGCGGGATGACCGGAAGGACGGCATAGTCGGAATGGGAGAACCGGGCGTAGAACGGGACGGAGTTGAGGTAGGGGATCTTTCCGATCACATGATCCGCATGGACGCGGAGCGGATTATAGTAGACGTCCCGTTCCACCGGAATTTTTCCCGCGTCCCGGATGATCCGGATAATCTGGTCCTTCTTCAGGGCCATCGGGCTCAGCGCGCCGGCATCGTGCGCGATTTTCTCGCCGCCGACCGTCCCGTCCATATCATCCGCGCCGAAGTTCAGCGCCACCGATGCCACTTCTTCGGTGAGCATGACCCAGTACGCCTTGATATGCGGGACGTTGTCCAGCATCAGGCGTGAGATCGCGATGGTTTTCAGATCGTCGATCGCGGAAGTGAACCGGTGTTTAGGTTTGATGCCGGTATCGCCCGGTTGGAACGCAAGCGGGATGAACGTGAGGAACCCGCCTGTCTCATCCTGCGCCTCACGCAGTTTGATCATATGCATCAGGCGCTCTTCGAGGGTTTCGATGTGCCCATAGAGCATGGTGCCGTTGGTGGGGATACCCAGGCGGTGTGCCGTTTTGTGCACATCCAGCCAGGTTCTGGCGCCGATCTTCTGTGGGAAGAGTTGCTTCCGGACCCGCTCGGAGAAAATCTCCGCGCCGCCGCCCGGCATCGTGCGCAGGCCCGCTGCTTTCAGCCGGCGCAGCACCTCTTCGATGGACATCCTGAACTTCTTGTGGAAGAAGTCGATCTCCACCGCGGTAAACGCCTTCACATCGGCATCCGGGAGGTGCCTGTGGATCGACTCCACAATGTCCAGATAGCGTTCCCACGGCCAGTCGGCCGGCATGCCACCGGTGATATGCACTTCTTTGATTTCCGGTGTCAGGCGGCCGAGGATGTCCTGCGCCGTCATTTCATAGGCGCCGGCTTCCCCCTTCCGCACCGCAAAATCACAGAATTTGCACGACAGCACGCAGACGTTCGTGTGTTCGATTTTCTGGTTGAGCACGAAGTAGACCGCGTCGCCGCTCTTGTTCTGCTGGACGGCATGTGCCATCCTGCCCATCCCCACCAGGTCATGCGACCGGTACATGGTGAGCCCATCCTCCAGCGTCAACCGCTCGGCGCGCAGGACCTTCTCCCAGACGGGAATCAGCGCTGTGTCCCGGAATCCTCTGTTCATTCTTCCTTCTCCTTCCCTCTCATTTCCAGTACTCTCCCCACCTGGCATCGACTTTCCGCACCACGTCTTCGGACATCTCCAGGGCTTTCGGGTACCCGGGCTTCCACGTCGCATCGATGCCGAGGACTCCTTTGTACACCGGACAGATCCCGATCAGTTCCTGATGGGTAAAGGCAATATCGCGCGCGCAATCGAAGCGGGTGAAGAGGCCCCAGATGTAGTTTTCGCGGTTGTGGATGTCAACATCCTCGCTCACCGCAGCGATCATGGCCACACCGTCGAGAGCGGGGTGGCCGACGAGTGTTCTGATCACCCGCGCCCCTTCGCCGCTGACCTTCACCAGGAGCAGAGCTTCATGCACGAAGTTCAGGTCTACGATTGCCCGGTCCACCTCCCGGAGTGACGCCACTGCGTCGCGCCGCGGGAGTCGTGCTTTGCGGGGGGCGCTTGCAGCCGCACGCGGTTTGCGCGTGGCGTCCAGGATCATCTTGCTGCCCAGGTTCATCGTGTAGCTCGTAAAATCGAGCGTATCCAGCGGTACGCGGGGAATCATCACGAAGTCCTGATGGGGATCAAAATGGTCGCGCACTTCCTTCATCACATCATCGAAGTTGCGGATGTTGACCCCTTCGCTTACCAGCATGAGGCACTTGGTGAGCGCGAGCTGGGACATCCCCATCAGACCGAGGGCCGTCTTCATCGCCTCTTTGCCGTATCGCTGATCCACGGCGACAACAAGGAGGTTATGGAACCCCGCCTCGTAGTAGGCCCACATGTCCGTGATCTCAGAGTGGATCAGCTTCACAAGCGGACCGAGGATCTGCTGCGTTGCATCGCCGAGGAACTTGTCCTCCATGGGAGGAATGCCCACGACCGTTGCGGGGTACACCGGATTCTTTTTGTGTGTCACCGCGCTCAGATGGTAGACGGGGAATTCCGCCGCAGAGGAATAGTGTCCGAAGTGGTCCCCGAACGGGCCTTCCAGGCGGCGTTCGCCCGGATGGACGACTCCTTCCAGCACGAACTCCGCGTGTGCGGGAACATCGATGCTGATGGATCTGCCGCGCGTGAATTCGGTCCGCTTGCCCCGGAGGAAGCCCGCGAACATCGCTTCATCGATGTTTTCCGGCAATGCGGCGATCGTGGCCATGAGCAGTGCCGGGTCCGTGCCGAGTGCGACGGCCAGTTCCAGGGGCCGGCCGAGTTTCTCCGCCTGGAAATAATGGAATCCCCCCCCTTTCTGGATCTGCCAGTGCATTCCCGTCGTGGCAGCATCGAAGACCTGCATCCGGTACATCCCCATGTTCCGTTTGCCCGTGCGGGGATCGTAGGTGATCACCTGCGGGAGGGTAAAGAACCGTCCCCCGTCTTCCGGCCAGCAGGTCAGGACCGGAAGTCGATCCAGGTTCGGGCGTTCAATCACCTGTTGCGCAAGGCCGGCGGAAACGCGCCTCACGGGTGCTGACAGGAATCGTCTGGCAAGCGAGCGATGTCGTAAGACGGAGGAGGGTTTTGGAGGCAGCGCATCGCCCAGGAACGCGATCAACTCTTCGCCCAGCTGCTGCGGGTGTTTGTGGAGGGCGAGCTCGCAGCGGAGCGAGCTTGCCAGGGTATTGATGAGCACGGGGTATGGCGAGCCCGTAACATGTTCGAACAGCAGCGCGGGCTTCCCTTCCCTGATCGCGCGAGTGGCGATTTCGGTGATTTCCAGCCGGGGGTCCACCTCGACCTGGACGCGGTGCAGCTGTCCGACCTTTTCGAGAAACCGTGCAAAGTCGCTGATGGTCCTGAATCCGGCGGGCGACATTAGAACTCCTCCGCCCGCCAGCCGGGGGCGGTGCGTGCGCCTATCCTCCCCAGTACTTTGTCTGTGAACCCCGCGACATACTCGTCCACCGTCTTCGGCACGAAATAGAGAGGTGGCGAGATGGGCATAATAACGGCGCCATAGCCGGACAGGCGGGCGCACTGTTCGAGGGTAAGAGTGGAAAGCGGCGTCTCCCGCACGCACAGGATCAGCGGGTATCCTTCCTTCAGGCAGACCTGCGCCGTACGCGTGATGAGGGTATCCCCCAGACCCGACGCAATCTTGCCGATGGTTGATGTGGAAGCCGGAAGGATGACGAACGCGTCAAACCGGTTTGAACCCGATGCAGGAGGGGCGGCGAGGTCATCATCGGAAAACGTGCGCGTCACATACGGGGCAAGATCTTTCTCGCCAAGTTGCAGTTCGTCCCGCAGAAGCACCTTGCCCCACTTGCTGACGATGAGAAACTTCTGTTCAGGGCACTTCTTGAGGAAATCCAGGGCATAGACCGCGCCGGACGAGCCGGTGATGCCGAGCACGATTTTCATAGCCACACTCCGATGAGGACCATGGCAAAGACCGCAA
>Ga0209253_10000549_pt1 | contig 32534 bp, 23 predicted proteins | sample FrelakmetBRP12BR_FD_187145 | JGI IMG/M metagenome (GOLD analysis project Ga0209253, IMG submission 187145) | Freshwater lake sediment microbial communities from the University of Notre Dame, USA, for methane emissions studies - BRP12 BR (SPAdes)... | ecosystem: Environmental > Aquatic >... | reverse complement strand
CAATCTCAGCACTTGATGTATCCATTCAAGCCCAGGTTGTCAATCTGCTTCAATCATTGCAGGAACAGATTGGTGTTGCTTATTTATTTGTCGCCCATGACTTGAGTATGGTCAAGCACATCTCTCATCGCATTGCAGTCATGTATTTAGGTCATTGCATGGAACTAACTGACCGCAATACCTTATTTGATGATCCGCTGCACCCTTATACCCAATCCCTTACGTCAGCAGTACCGATACCCAATCCAAAGTTAGAGCGTAAACGTCAGAGAATCATTCTTGTAGGCGAGCCACCCAGTCCTGCAAATCCTCCAGCAGGGTGTGTGTTTCATCCACGCTGTCCACTTGCAGAGGATGCTTGCAAAATGGAAATTCCAGAGTTCAATGAGATTTATCCTGGTCATTTTGTTGCTTGTCACCTGGCTGATATGGAAGGCCACAGCAAAATACCCGGGGCAGCGATTGTGGTAGATCAAGCATAAGAAAGCAGGATAGATTATATTGGTATTAAGGGAGAATGGAAATTGGTAAGGCTCAGGCAAGCAACACAATAATACCTTTTCGGATGGCGTTATGGCTCTTGGTAGTTAGCAATGACTCGGGAAGATAAAAGTACTTACAAGTTCATCTACAATCTATACAGAATACTATTTACTGCGCCTGAAGTGATGCATGATGAAAACAATCACTGAAAAAGTCGAATTGGTTGTTGCAGGTGGGGGGACTGCTGGTCATATTGCGGCGATACAAGCTGCTCGTTTGAGGGTAAAAACATCGGTAATTGAAGCTGGGACCATGCTAGGCGGCACAATGACTGCGGGCGGCGTTTATATGCCAAATCATTTCTTCAGTACAAAAGGACCAGTTGTTCAGGGGATTCCCTGGGAGTTATTTACCAAAACAAAAGAAGTCGAGGGGCTTCAGGTTCCGGATTACAAAAAGAGAAGATCGGTGGAATCGCCTGGGTATTACAGCTATGTTAATATCCCGGTTTATTCCGCGATTAGCGAAGAGGAAGCTCTCGATGCTGGAGTGATCCTTCACTACCATGAATTTATTGCTGATATTAAGGCTGTCGGAAATTTCTGGGAGATCACCTCCTTTGGGCGTGGGATCAGGCGGATCACGACAGCTAAAGAGATCATTGACTGCACCGGTGATTCCGATATAGTAAGGATTCTGGGGTTCAAGGTGCTCAAATCCCGTGTCTGTCAACCGGGTGCGCTCCAATATAAGATTGAAGGCATCGAGTATGAACAGATATGGAAAGGAGAAGTTCAAAAGATTTACGAAGAAGCAATGGAGAACGGCGCCCTTCAAAAAGGCGATTTTGCGTACGCGAATATGGAGCCCTTCAAATACTACCTTGATCATGGTGGTCATAATGCCACTCATATCTATGACGCCAACACATCTGATTCAGATGGTCAAACACAGGCAAATATTGAGGGTAGGGCGCGTATGCTGCGAATGTTCAAGTTCGTCCGGACTTCGATCCCGGGTTGTGAGCGAGCTGAAATCAAAATGATGGCGCCCTATGCGATCGCGCGCGAAACCTATCATACACAGGGAGAATATGTCATTACTGGGGACGATTTTCTCAAGGCGGTTGATTTTGAGGATAAGGTGTGCAACGCTTTTAACTATATCGACCTGCATAGTCAGCAAACAGGCTGTGAGGTTCAATTCCTTGAGTCGGCTGACCTGCTTCCCAAGGTTCCCTTCCGAGCCCTGATCCCAAAAGACAGTCGAAGAATAACTGTGGCAGGTAGGAATATCTCGGCAAATCGGGTCTCTTTTGCAGGGATTCGTGCACAGTGTATTTGCATGGCGATGGGACAGGCAATGGGGGCAGCAGCCGCACTGGCTATACTCAAAGGAGTAGCTTCCAGAGATATTTGCAGCCAGGATATTGTGGCTGTAACGGTTGAGCATGGAGCGGTTCCAGTGTGATTTTTATGAGGAAGCGATGAAATTTATCCATGAGGCTGCAAGGCAGGTACCGGTTATTGCTGAGACAGATGTGCTCGTTGTGGGAAGCGGTCCAGGAGGTCTGGCAGCAGCCCTGAGCTCAGCTCGAGCTGGTGTCGATACGATGCTGGTAGAAAGATTTGGGTGCCTGGGGGGCAATCTCACAGTCGTCGGCGTGGAAGGAATAGCCTGGTATCGGAAAGAAGGGACTGTGGATGTAGAAGGAATTGGTATTGAGTTTGAGCAGCGCGCGAAAGCGATGGGGGCAACAAGCCCCGAACCTCAATCCAAAAGTGAGGCCATTAATTCGGAATTGTTCAAATATGTAGCGGATGGGATGGTGCATGAGGCAGGTGTTCATCCATTACTTCACAGTGTTGTGATTGATACTATTGTGGAAGGCAGCATCATCAAGGGTGTCATTATTCATAATAAATCCGGCAGACAGGCAATTTTAGCGAAGAGAGTGATTGATGCCACTGGGGACGCAGACCTGGCGTTTTACTCCGGTGTGCCATACCGAAAAACCCCAAAAGAAGAAATGCTGTCTGTGACCGTTATGTTTTCAGTTTCGGGCGTGAATAGGAAGCGTTTTCTTGAATATATAAAAGAAAATCCTAACACCTACAAGGATTGGGGCAAGAATTGGGACATGCAGACAGACGGCAAGGAAGATGACCTTTTCAGCCCTTATCTTGAAGAACCTTTCAATCAGGCTCGTGAGCAGGGTGTGATCCCAGAAGGCCTTACCAGCATCGGAGGCACGTGGAGTACGATCACTGATAGCGGGGAAGCTACCTACCTTAATATGATCCATATGACCAATTATGACGGGACAGATGTATGGGATTTGACCAGGGCGGAGGTTGATGGGAGGTATCAAGCCCTTCAAGCGATCAAGGCGCTCAGGCATTTTGCTCCTGGCTTTGAAGATGCCAGATTGAGAACCTACGGAATGACCGTGGGGATTCGGGATACTCGCAAGATAATTGGTAGATATATGCTGACCGAGCATGATGTAAGAAACCAAGCTTGGTTCGAGGATTCAATCGGCATCTTCCCTGAATTTATCGATGGTTATGGGGTCCTGGTTCTTCCCACCACAGGTCGATACTTTCAGGTTCCCTATGGTATCCTGGTACCACAAAAAATAGAAAACCTGCTGGTTGCTGGACGTTGTGTGGCCGGTGATAAAATTTCGCACGCCTCAGTGCGGAATATGATGTGCTGTACCGTAACAGGTCAAGGAGCTGGTGTGGCAGCTGCCGTTTCAATAAAAGATAATGTAAGCATCAGTGAGGTTAAGATGGAGCATGTCCAAAAGGCTCTCTTGAAACAAGGGGTTCGGATTGAGTAAATGATAAATAAGATATCAATATATCAACACTCTATCCCACAAACAAATCCGGAGAATTCAATGAAAACATACACTGATCTAAACACGCCGGAGCGGATTCTACTTGGTCCTGGTCCGAGTATGGTTCCTCCACGTGTCCTGAAGGCCATGTCGCATCCATTAGTCGGTCACCTTGATCCGAAGTTCATCGAGTTAATGAAAGAAGTCCAGGAGTTATTGCGCTTTGTCTTTCAAACACAAAATACCATGACCTTGCCTGTGTCTGGTACAGGAAGTGCGGGGATGGAAGCCGCGGTAGCAAATCTAATCGAACCCGGGGATTCCATTATGGTTGGTGTGAATGGATATTTTGGAGAACGAATTTGTGAAATGGCGAGTCGCTATGGTGCAATTGTCCATCGCCTGGATAAACCCTGGGGTGAGATATTCTCACCCCTGGATATAGATGTTGCGCTACGCCGGAACAAGGTCAAGGTTGTTGCCCTTGTTCATGCAGAAACATCAACCGGTGCATTGACGCCCCTGGAAGGCATGGCGGAAGTCGTCCATAAGCATGGTGCGTTGTTGTTAGTCGACTGTGTCACTTCATTGGGCGGAATCCCCATGAAGATCGATGATTGGGATATTGATATTGCTTATTCTGGTACACAGAAATGTTTAAGTTGTCCGCCGGGTCTGGCACCGATTACTATCGGACCGCGCGGCCAGGAAGCTCTGCATCAACGAAAAACCAAGGTTGCCAATTGGTATCTGGATCTGACAATGCTTCAGCATTATTGGGGAGATGAGCGTACCTACCATCATACCGCCCCGATCAGCATGAATTTCGGGCTCCGGGAGGCACTACGCCTAGTTCAAGAAGAAGGATTGGAAGCACGTTTTATGCGCCATTGCACCAACAGCCAGTTCCTTTGGGATGAATTAAAAAAGCTCAACCTCGAGCTGATCGTGCCCCTGGACCACCGCCTACCTTCCGTGACCACTGTGGCTATTCCTCAGGGCAGTAACGATGCCGAGATCCGCAGTAGGCTGCTGGAAGAATATAACATTGAAATTGCCGGCGGTTTGGGAGCTTTTAAAGGTAAAGTCTGGAGAATCGGGCTGATGGGTTATTCATCCCGTAAGGAAAATATTGTCCTCTTAATTTCAGCCCTTTCGCGGTTACTGAGATAGAACGGGACAAACTGATGCCTTGGATATACTTTAAATAGCAGTCGTTCACTTGGCAACATTAATATCTGGTGCTCAACTCGATTAGAGAGTCATATTTGGCTGTCAAAACATTGGATATAATTGTTACGATAGAGGTTCAAGGACCTGGAAAATCAATAAAATAACCAATAGATCGACTTTAGCGCTCTTGTTATGGAGTTATGAATGATTCGTTCGCGATTGCTGTTAGGTTTTATCCTGGTCGCTTTACTTCCGGTCATGGGTGTGGGTATTGGTACTTATATTGTTGGTTACCAAAATGGACGTCAGCAATCGATTGACCGTCTCGAATCGGTTGCCGCGCGTAAGGAGTTGGCAATTCAGGTATGGATTCAATCTCTGCAACAGGAATTACGGGTTGCATCACGAACCGACTATTCGCCCAACCTTGTCAGTAATGCAATAAAACTTTCAAATGAGAACACATCTTATAACTGGTACAACGATTTAGTGCGGAAACGGCTGCAATATTTTACCGACCAATCGTCCCAGATTGAAGAGTTATTTCTGATTGATCTCAAGGGAGATATTGTAGTATCCACCAATCCCACCAGGGAACAAAAAAACTACAGCGATTTCATCTTTGATACTCAGGGATTAAACAACCCCTATACTCAATTGCCCTTTATTTGGGATCCAGTAAACGAGAATCTGGATTCTTTGACAGCGGGTTCGGATCGTCTATCTGTATTTGTCTTGGATCCAGTCAGCACAGATGATGGTCAATTAATCGGTGCGATTGGGGGGAAAGTTGATGCCAATACACTTCATTCAATCTTGAATGAAAAAACCGGCCTTGGCACAACAGGCCAGGCATATCTTGTCAACCGGGATCACGCTTTATTGGTAGGGACTAATTTGGACAAATGGCAGCCTGAATCAGGGGAGAGTTTGTATTCTATTCAAACAGTTGGGATTGACAGTTCCATTCAACAAGCAGCCAATATCGAAGGCATTTACACTAATCCAGTAGGGACACCTGTGGTCGGTATTTATCGCTGGCTACCCGATCTAAAAATTGTTCTTTCCGTAGAGCAGGATTCTACCGAAACTTTCCAGGCGGTTTCTAAAAACATAATCATCAATCTTATCATTGCACTCATTGCACTCGTCTTGGCTGTAATTGCTGCTCTCTTCATGACACAAAATATTGCTAATCCTATATCCGATCTTGCGCGTGCTGCTTCACAAATTGCCCAGGGTGATTTAGAACCAATTACAAATATTGTACGTGAAGATGAAGTTGGTGCACTCGCAAGAGCATTTAATAGCATGACTGCCCAACTTCGTGACCTGATCAACTCGTTGGAGCAGCGTGTTCAAGAAAGAACTGGTGACTTACAGAAGGCGAATGAAGCGCTAGAGCAACGAGCCCTTCAATTGGAAACAAGCGCTCAGGTAGGCCGGGAAATCACATCGATTCTAGATATTAGCGTTTTGTTAAGTCGAATTGTAGAGTTAATCCAGGCTTCTTTCGGTTATTATCAAGTGCAGGTGTTCTTGTTGGAAAAAGACGCAAAACAATTCATCATGGGCGCTAGTAGTGGAAATCGAAATATCCAGCACGAGTCCTTGGATATCAGGAAAAGGAGCCTCAATAGTGAAGCTGCGCAGACTGGCAAGATCCAATTGGTGAATGATGTTTATAAACACCCAAATTTCTTATTTGACAATAAATTACCCGAGACGCGATCTGAATTGGTCATTCCCTTGAAAGTGGGAGATCGGATCATCGGTACCTTGGATGTGCATGATTCCAAAGTCAATGCATTCACTGAAGAAGATACTTTGGTGATCCAAAGCTTGGGCGATCAGATTGCTATAGCCATAGAAAACGCTCATCTCTATAATCAAAGCAAGGACTTAGCTGTCTTTGAAGAACGCAACCGCCTTGCGCGTGAATTGCACGACTCAGTCACGCAGTCACTATATAGTCTGGTTCTACTAACTGAGGGCTGGCGACGCATGCTGAAGAGTAATGGCACTGAAAAAATTGATGAGTACCTGAACAGAACTGGCGAGATAGCCCAACAAGCACTTAAAGAGATGCGCCTGCTTATCTTAGAATTACGGCCCCCAATGTTAGATCAGGAAGGTCTTGTGGGAGCATTGCAAAAAAGAATTGACGCAGTGGAAAAAAGAGTTGGTATCAATGCACGCGTTATAATGGAATATTTCATTGAGCTTCCGTTGCCTGTGGAAGAAGCACTATATTGGATTGCCCAAGAAGCTTTAAATAATTCTCTTAAGCATGCCCAAGCCACCACAGAAACTATTCGAATATGTTGTGAAGATAATGCAACAGTGTTGGAAGTCATTGATGATGGTATAGGGTTCAACCTTGAGGCAATTGACAACCGAGGAGGTATGGGGCTGCTTAATATGGGTGAGCGAGCGAGGCGGGTTGGGGGTAATTTGACTATCAACTCGACCTTGGGTAAGGGTACAATTATCAAGGTAAGCGTGCCTACCCCTGAGACAAGCTAAGGATCCATCCTGATGGCATATATCGTTATTAATTGAGAGATTGTGAAGAAAATGGAAATTATACGCGTATTGATTGCAGATGATCATCCCCTAATAAGGGATAGTCTGCGTACACTGATCAACACTGAACCAGATTTGGAACTTGTTGGAGAAGCTGCTAATGGGGAGGAAGTGGTTAAGAAAGCTGATGATTTGAAGCCTGATGTAATCCTCATGGATTTGGTTATGCCTGTAAAAGATGGTCTACAGGCAATCAGTGAGATTAAACGAGTGCATCCGGAAGTATCTATTCTGGTATTAACCAGTTTTTCTGATGAGGAAAAAGTCTTCCCTGCAATACGTGCTGGTGCCTTAGGATATCTTCTTAAAGACTCATCGCCTATTGAATTACTAAAGGCGATTCATGATGTTTATCATGGTCAATCTTCATTGCACCCGAGCATTGCTTTACAGCTAATTCGTGAAATCAATCGGCCTTCTGACCTACCGCCCGTTAAAGATCCTCTCTCAGAACGCGAGTTGGCAGTATTAAAACTAATTGCACAAGGATTGACAAATCAGGAAATTGCCATGCGATTAGTGCTAAGTGAATGGACGGTACGCACACATGTTCGAAATATCCTGGGAAAATTACACGTGGCTAATCGCACCCAAGCAACATTGTTCGCATTACGAGAGGGATTGGCTGACCTGAACGATGACTAATATGCTACGCGATGGGGGTAATGGCTTAACACTTCATCGGGTTGTAAACAAGATTAAGATGGAATACATGCGTGACGCGCTCACATTCAGCCATTACATAAGAGAATAAACAGACATGATGCAGCGTGTATGGATATTTGAGGCACGTTGCGCTTGATGCGCGAGAACTCCGAGCGTGGGCTGTATGAAGAAGAGGAATACCAAGACTGGCAAAAGGTTAGCACTTTGAAAGAATAACTGGCTTTATTGGAACGCACTCCGGAGCCTGCGATAAACCAAGCAGCGAAGACGTTGTTGGACCTATGGGAAACCTGGGAGAACACCACCCAAGAAGAACGAAAGGATCTGGTAAACGTGATGATCCAGGAAGTGGGGGTGGATTTGGCTGGGAAGTGTATGTTATGGGTAAAAGCCCGTCCGGATTACAGGCCGCTGTTTTCGTTCCTGGATGGTTTACGCGTTAGCATCAGGCAAGGCTTTTGGGTGAGTGAACAAAGTATAGAGGTGAATATTTGTGACATGAGGGAAGATATGGGATATAAAGTGACACAAGTCAAAATCGCTTTTCCGATGTCCCACAACATCTTGACAAGCGTTGAGGACCATATAGAATGGTAGGTAAGGTAGTAAATAGCAAGATTGCCTGGTATGAACAGTATAATTTAGCTGCAAGGATTCCGCACTTTTACAGGTCTATCACCAGATTTATTAAGACCGGTAATGTGTGTAGTGTACAGTGTCAAGGGGACTTATAAGCTGCTGAGAGGATACCCACCCTCTCCGCAGCTCGTAATCTTAACTAACCCTTCTCTATAAGGAGAGGGCTTTTGTTAATAATTCTAGCTTTAGTCGTATAAAACAATGGTATTCCATTTTTTGACGAAAGTCGATGGGCATGTGTCCCGTGGGAATAGGGACATATGTCCCTTAGATATATATATTTAATTCTTCTATCTTCATAGAACTGATTAAGATCATAAACACCAATGAGAGTGGAATTTCATTGACCAGGATCGACTTTACCAGGCCTGACTGATTATTTCTTGAATGGGCAATCGCCTCATAGATATTGAAGAGGTCGAGGGTTTGAATCCGCCGGCAAGCGGCAGGTGACCCCGCCAAGTCCACCTGATACCCCCACTCCCCAGGTGTACAGGAGTGCCTTACAGGATCATCGACAATTGGGAAAGTATTAAATTGTCGATCAACATCCATATGAATGGATCAGTAGATTTTGGTCTCAGACGTTTTGTATTAAGCCATTGGTTTACTTGCAATATGAGGACGAACAAGGATCAACGGCAAGGGAGATATTCGTCAATAAACCTCAGGGGAAATGGGTATTTCTAGAAATACATTTTCAAAGGAAGAATTACTTCGAAAAAAAATTGCCGGTCGGCCGATTGGACAATCCACATGATATGTGCCTGGACCAAAGGTCTTTTTACTGAACAAGTGCACCCATTTCCCTTCTGGAATATCCACGCACAGGTTCCTTACCCCTGGGTGCATTACGGGGAACACCAACAGGTCGGGCCCTAAATACCAGGCATCCTGCTTATTCTGCCAGCGTGGAGCTGGATTGGTTAAACAAAAAGGACGCATCATCCCAATTCCGGTCTGCTGCGCCACAGATGATACATGCTTCAGGTAGGGAGCGAGAGTGGCATGCCAACGGGTCATTAACGCAAAGTGTTGAAGAGTCTCCTCATCCTGCCAGGTTTGCACTCCAGCCCATGGTCGATTTCCCTCGTGGGTGCGCAGGACCGGTGAAAAAGCATTCGCCTCGCACCAGCGGAAGAGCATCTCCTTTGTCCGCTTTATCCACCGGAATGAAAAATAGCCCCCTGCATCAGTGTGGTAATATTGAACACCAGACATACAGCCACTCAACCCCCCGGTCACGCCGGAAGGAAAGCCATCATGAGGATTCCAGTAAACTACCTGATCACCACCCCAGTTCATGTTCATGCTGCGCGTTGCATGGCTGTAGCCGGCGCGATGGAAAATTAGGACCTCATTCTGTAAACCAGCCTCTCGGACAGCTTCGCGGTTTAGCTGCGCCCAAAGCAGTGGATAGAGATTGTGCATATCCTTACCTGTCTGCCCATCGGAAAAATGGGCATGTTCTGGAATATCTTCAGCATAATCAGCCATCCAGCCGCAAATACCAATATCCAGCATGTTTTGCTGGATAATCACCTCCTTGTACCACCGGCAGGCTACTTTATTGGTCAAGTCAAGGCTTCCAATCTGGAACCCAGCGACCTGGAAGACCAGGACCTCACCATGGTTATCCTTGACCAAATAGCCCATGTCTTTGGCGGTTTTGAAATACTCACCATTGGCGTTGAAATATGGGTTGATATAAGTCAACCAGCGGATACCCTGATCCCTACGATGATGTATCTCTTCTTTCAGGTTGGGGTAGAGCTCCTCATTGACAATCCAATTCCAAAAGAGACGTTTTCCCTGCCAAAAGATGCGTACCCCAGCCCAGTCCTGTGTCCAGATGCCGGTCAACCTGGCACCAGCAGACAACACCCTGTCAACCGTCTCACGAACGTAAGGTAACCCGCCTTGGATGCCTAGGATGCCCCCCTCGAAGACCCAGTCTGGTGGTTCCGGCATAATCCCAAGCCGGTTTGATTGCTTACTCAGTAATTGCTTCATGTCTCTACCAGCAAAGAAGTAGATACGGCTTTCATCTAGAATTTCGAGGCTATGTTGGTTGGCATGTGAGAAATCCAAAACACTGTATCCCCCAGTGTCAACCAGGCAACCGTAACCGCGTGTTGAAAGAAATGAAGGCTGTGGGAAATAGGTATTCCAATATGCTCCACCTGCATCGGCGATAATATTAGCCAACCAGGTGTATGGTCGCAGCGGGTGGCGTCCTATACCCATCTCACTTGTCCATATTGGGAATCTTCGACCGCGGAGGTTAAGAAAGCTGAACTGCACCCCACCTCCGTAGACAGCTTCGCCACGCTCGGCATGGATTCTCAAACGGGCATAGTTATAGCCCTCTGGAAGACCAAGGACGAAGGAGAAACCGTCCTCATCTGGCTCAAATTTCATCTCAACCGTGGTCTCCCCTTTGAATAATAGCAACCCGTTCTCAGACACCTGGCATCCCTGCAATTTCACCCAGCTGGACACAGGATTGTTGATACGGTGCAGCCCACCACCAGTGGTCTTGTAATGAAAATCAGCTTTACCAATCTCCAATAATGGGTCGTGTTCACTATGACACATAACCTTTGTATCATCCAGAAATATATTGACAATCTTGTCTCGGGATTCAATCTTCAGCATGTTTCCTCTTAATGGCGATGGGTCTATATCAAAAACCGCTCCATCTCTTTCCATTATTACTTCTTGACCCGGATGAAAATTGTAGCCACGGAAGAAAGCAGAAACATGACACCGAACATGGCCATCATGAGAATATAACCAGACTGATCAGCGATCACACCACCAATATATGCGCCAATAGCACCAGCTCCAGCACCAGCCAGGTTCTGCAAGCCGAGAAATTCCCCGGCACGTTCCTTGGGGATAATGTCGGTTCCGAGTGCCCAGGAGGCCACATTGAATAAAGCATAAGACAACCCGATAATTGCTGCAGCGACGTACATCATTGTAATGTTCGGTCCGAAGACCATTACTGCTGCCCCAACTGCACCGATGATACCGCTCAATGCAGTAAGTAACCTGCGGTCATAACGATCTGATAGCCAACCTGTAACCAAACTGAATAGAATAACAAAGCCGCCCAACACCATCGGGAGCATCCCGGCTAAACCGGCAGCCTGTTCTCCAGGTAGGTTGAACTTTTCCTGCACAAAGTATAAAAGGAAGGTGGCAATATTATTGATTGCAACGAGTGCCGCCAGCCGTGAAATAACAAACCAGAAAAAGGAGGTGTTCTTCCGGACAGTGCTGTCCAGATGGACTGACAGGCTAGCATAAATACCTGCTACAACTGCCAAAAGCATGGCAATAACCCCGACTAACCCAAATGTGAAACGTGACGCTCCATTGAGGATCGGAATGATAAATTTCACGATCTGGCCCAGGCCAAGGATAATGATCGTGAACACCGCAGTCATAAGGAAAAGGCTGACAAATGGTTTCCAGTTCAAAGTATCGTTGGTAGTTTCGGGACGCTTTTCCCGGACAAACATGGTCAATCCCATACAGACTAACATTGCAACGCATGTTACAACAATCGAAATTGGCATGTTGCCTTTGCTGATCATTGGTGCAATGACCAAGCCGACCATGACCAGTGGCAGTGGTACTTCCAGCAGCATCTTGACACCCGAGGCAATGCCGCGCTTTGCCTGCGGTACCACATCCGGGATCAACCCCTGCGTACCTGCTTGTGACATATTCGAACTTATCATTGAAAACATGTATACCGCGAATAGGATGGCATAACCTGTCATTCCCGTCAATCCAGCGATCCATATAAAACTGAAGATTATGATCACTTCCAACACCGTGCCAAGGAAAATAAACGGTCGCCTTCGTCCCCATTTCAAACGTGAATGGTCACTGATTAACCCGAAAAGCGATTGGATTAAGAGGGCAAGCATCAGTGCCCACAGCCGGATCGTTCCATAATAGGATCCCTTCTGGGCATCACCCACGAATCCCTGAACGAGCAGCGGGATTAAAAGTCCGGCAAGAACCTGCGAGCGGAGGGTTAGTGCAAACCAGTTAGAATTGATGAAGATATAGTCATACCAATGTAGATTGCGTGTTGGGGCTTCAGTATTCATGTTATCCTCCTTATAGAATATTTTCTATCGCAGTGCTCATTGAAAAGCTTATTCTAGATAGTGGCAGGGAAGGATTTATTCCATCAGGGCTGTATGGATGTTCCTTTCATCCACCATCCACTGGTGGGAAAAGCTTGACGTTGTCTTCTTGTGAAACAAGTGTATTGTGAGGATCAACCATTTCACCATTGACAGCAACTAAATAAATCTCGGCGATTGGTATTCCCAGGTTGGCAAGCACTTCGCTCAGCAGGGTTGGTCCATCCAACTGCACTTCCAACTGGCGTGGATGACCGGGGAGGTAAAAAGATAACTGACCTCCTAAATTAAGCTTCATTTTTCTCCATCAGGTCTGCAGCCCAACCAAGCGATAACGCCTCCAGCCGTTCCCTTGAAGGTCGCCCAGTTTCAGGATCCCAACCTTTCAGGATATATAAAACAGTCAAAGCCTGCGTGAATTCTTCCCGTGGGTACGGTACGCCCTTCAAAGGACCATTCTCTAGCCCCTGGAAGATGCGTTCAGGCAGTGTGTCATCCTTACGCGAGAACCCCTCCCGAATATTGAAGACTCTTGCCACGTTCGTAGCGCGTTCACCGATTTTTAGGGCTTCTTCCAGAGTCATATTCCATCCTGAGGCGGCATTAATTGATGCAATCACATCCTCAGGAAGGATCAAGGAGCGTGGGGCTGGTCCAAAGAAACAGTAGCCAACCACCTTTTCCAGGCTGTTCCACCTTTCCAGGATAAAGAATTGATTCATCTTCTCGTCACTTAAACTGCGCGGTGGTTGGGCTTTAGTGATACCCAAAGCCAGGGCATTTTTGAAAGAAAGCGAATCAGGATTGGCGAGTGCTGGATCGTGGGCGACCACAAGATGATCAGCACCGATCTCAGATATGGCATATCCCATCCCGACGTTGTATTTCCCGCGTGGTTCGTGCATCGCCAGTTCCTGTCCCTTGACCTGCATTGCAAAGAATTCAGCTTCACCGCCGATTTTCCGGGCTGCACGCAAGCTGCCCTCAGCCAGCAGGTTGCCAAAACCCTGACGATGGGCAATACGCTCGATCATTTGCAGCATAGCTTCGGTGTTACCAAACCTCAACTCGATGCCGTCGGTATCCTCTAGATCGATCAGGCCGTGTTCAAAACACTCCATCGCAAAGGCAATTGTCGAGCCAGTAGAGATGCTGTCCAGCATGTACGCATTGCATAGCTCGTTGGCCTTGGCAATGACCTGTAGATCACTGATCCCACAATTAGGACCGAAAGCACCCACCGACTCATATTCAGGACCCCCGTAAGGGGAAACCTGGCCTTCTATGGCTACCTCACGCTTACAACGGATAGCACATGCATAACAACTGCGCCTGGCTGTGAGGATCTGTTTTTCGTAAGCCTCCCATTTTACAGCATCAACATTCTCAAACACACCTTGTTGAAAATTACGCGTTGGGAGAATCCCACCCGCGTTGAGTGGCTCAACGAGACCTGGTGTGCCGCGTTGCTGGAGGTCCCAGCTGAGGGGATTTTCGCGCACATTTTTTGCAATTTTACGTCCTAATTCCATCAGCGTATCGGGATCATGGGCAATCCCCTGATATCGCTGATTGCCTCGGACGGCTACAGCGCGCAGGTTTTTTGAACCCATTACCGCACCCATGCCATTCCGCCCGTTGAAGTGACGAAGATCATTGGTGATACCGGCAAAGCGAACGAGATTTTCGCCAGCAATACCAATTTGTAGTACACGGATCTTCTCATCGCCTAATTCTTGGCGGATCATCGCCTGAACTGCAGCGGTTTCGCGACCCCATAGGTGACCTGCCTGGCGGAGCTCGACCTGACCATCATGAATCCAGAGATAGACTGGGTGAGTGGCGTGTCCGGTGATGACAATGGCTTCAAAACCAGCCATCTTGAGCTCTGGTCCCCAAAAGCCAGCTGCTTCCGATTCCCCATATCCGTTTGTCAGGGGTGAGCGAGCCGATACTATGTAGCGTGTTGCAGTTGAGATCGGCGCTCCAGTGAGTAACCCATTAGCTATGATAAGTACATTCTCTGGTGCAAACGGATCGGTATGGGGTGGAATTTCATTCAAAAGGAAATAACCCGCCAGCGCCTTCCCACCCGGGTAAAGACGGTAAAAATCTTCACTAAGTGTTTCATGAACCAGGCTACCTGTTGTAAGGTTTACTCTTAGAATTCTTTCATTCGATCCGTACATAAAATTACTCCTGAAGATAATATTATATTTCCAAGACCAGGTGGGATAGAACATTACCAGGCACACCTGGAATATTAATGGACATCACAGGCCATAGCGGGGTGGGTGTCAATAATTCGTTGGAATGCACTCCAACCAAAATGGTATCTTCCATTTTTACCCCTACAATGGAAGGATTCCAGGCTAAAACCTGACCTTCAGCAATCACTTCTGTGCTGCTAGGCGTCGCAAGAATTTCCCGTGGTTCGTAACCAGCTATGCCACCTTGATGGTGTTGTTGCCATTCAGTCGGAAAGCCTACATTCGCATATGATAGTTGTGCCTCAGCAAGGACGTCACTCAGGTGGCGTTCTGGACGTGAGCCTGCGATCAAAGTGGCATTCACCTGAGCAGTGGCTGAAACCCGGTGGTGGAAATCCTCTGACAAAGTCCCAAAATGCACCAATCGGGTGATTGAACAAACCAATCCAAAACGGCGTCCACACAATACCAACATGGCATATTTATCCAATTTTTTCCCTGTGGGCAATGGGTGACGGAAGCAGTAGGCTCGATCATCCGTGGCAATCAGGTTTACGATTGGCTGTATTCCACGTTGTTGGGCTTCGAAAGCGAGCAATCCTGCCAAATAAATCTCGCTCATGCCAGGACGGATTACCTGAGCTACTGCTGTCATAGTTTCTGCACATAAATGTCCCAAATATCGAAAGCGTTCGCCTTCTTCAGGAGTCAGGTGGGAGCGAAGCCGCGCAATATCCTCATTGATATTTATCGAGCCAAAGAAAGGCACATCGGAAATCAATGATAAGTTGGAAATCAGGTTTTCTAATGCCAACAGTGGCATATGCCAGGGGGAAACGCGAAATTCCCAACCTTGTTCTGCCAGTTTCTCCTCCTGCTCCATACGTGGGGCTTCAATATTGTTGGTTATCAGATAGAGACGATCACGGGTGATCAGTAGTGTGGCTACACCCTCGGTGGTAGCAGTATTTACATAGGAGGCCGCACCGCATGTTGCCCAGGCAAAACTGCTCACCCGGCGTAAAAGGACTGCGTCCGTGCCATGTTTATCAAGGAGTGTGCGTAGGAGCTTTATTTTTGTTTGAAACTCTGATTGGGATGTTGACATAAAAAATCACTTGTGAATATAAGGAATGGTGGATGACGCATGCGGGATGATACCAATGTGCTCACCAGGCTGTATGTCTGCCAAAGACATGTCAATAGCAGTTTGCAGATCTTGAACCGGGTTGAACAGCAGGGCGCTTGCAAATTCCGAGCCCATTTCTGAACAAAAGAGCAGGCGAACCTGTGAGGCATCCCGGGCGATTTGATAGGCTTTATGTGGACCGATGCGGAAACCCTCAGCAGAGAAGCACTTGAGTACATCGGCGTACGAATTTTTATCACGCATCCATGTTTCATAATGCGTGCTGCCTGCACCTTCTGGGCATGCAGCGGTTAGAATGATGGTTCCTCCAGGTCTCGTCACCAGAGCAGCATGCGCCAGCCCTTTTTGGGACTGGTATACATTGATATCCTTGGGATGCCCACCGGGTGATGAAATTACCAGCCCATATTTGTGTCGGACAGCCACCTGACAGACCTTCCGTGAGAGACCTACTCCCGCTTGCATCACTTCGCGAGGAGTCCCTGCCAGTGCATGCACAATTTGATAATCTTTGTTGAGGATGGCATTAAGTGCCAGGTGAACAACGATTTTTTGTCCAATCTCCTCGATATCCTGGCGGGCAGGGTTGGTTTCGTATTCGCCCAGCTGTGCATCGGGATGGGTCATCATGGAATGATTGCTGGTGATCGTTTTCAACCCTGCAAGTCCAATGGCTGCGGTTTTCACGCCACCGGAAAAGCCAGCAAATTGGTGTGGCTCGATATTACCGATTACGATCTTGAAATCCGAGTGATAATAGTCTTTATTTACCCATATTGGGGTCCCGTGGGAGGTTCTTCCCAAGTAAACCAATAATTCCTCATTTTCTGAGGCGTGTGTGACTACCTGGTAACGCTGCAAGATGTCAGTAGGGAGGATGGAAGGGTATTCATTTCGGGTCATGGGCGGATGAGCACCTACAGCAATGTACAAGGTTACCTGGCTATTGGGAATACCCAAAGCAGCAATGCGTTCCAATAACGGGGGTAGGAGCAGCTGGTGCGGAACAGGGCGTGTCTTATCATTGATGGCGATCCCCACGGAGCATGTCTGTGAAAAATTTGCCCAGCTTAAATCGCCTAGTAGGTCATGCAGTGCTGACTGAACAAGGGCCATTGGATCCGCGGCTGGTGGAATCGCTTTTGCTTCGATTATATCCACATTGTAATCGTTGGGGATTTCGGCTGTCAGGAACGATCTCCCATAGGGGACATTAATTTCCATCCCATTACACCCCTAACGGTGTGAATAAGATCAAACCCAGGCTAAAGAGAGCCAGAACAATAGCTACGCAGGTACCGACAATCAACGGTTTGAAGCCGATTCGTCGCAAGCTAGCCAGGTTGGTATTCAGACCCACTCCTGCCAGCGCCATCAGGATGGCAAATTTTGAGACTTCATCGAGGGCTTTCAGTATATCAGCTGCAAATTGCAAATTGCCTGGATGGGAGACACTCTGTGGCAAAAAGCCCAGGGCAACTCCAACTGTTCGAATGAGCGACATGATCAAAAAACCGATCACAAAACCTGGGATGATTTTCCCGATATTAAGATGGGCAGCTTCTGTCGCTTTGGTGCTCATCTTTCGGTTCCAAACACGCGAATATACCAATCCGAACAATATGATCAGAGGTGCCATTAATGTATTACGGGTTAATTTTACGATGGTTGCCACATCAAGAGCTGCTTCCCCGTAAATTGTCCCGACTGCCACCACCTGGGAGGTATCATTGACTGCAGTGCCTGCCCACAGACCAAAAGAATGGTCAGAAAGCCCAATCACATGGCCGACCAAGGGGTATACCAGCACTGCCAATAAACCAAAGAGTGTGATGGTCGCTACAGCAAAACTCACCTCTTCATCGTCTGCCTCCAGCACAGGGGCAGTGGCTATAATGGCCGAATTCCCACAAATTGCTGTGCCCACACCAATCAGCGCAGCCAGGCGAGCAGGCACATGGAAGATGCGACCTGCAGCATAAGCCAGTAGCAACGCTATGATGATGCATATCACGACCAGAGCCAGGGATGTCACACCCGTCGCGATAACATCTTGAAAACTCAAGCGCAGTCCCAGCAGGACAATCCCAAGCCGTAAAATATGCTTGATTGAAAACTGCACCCCAGGTTTAACGCGTTCACCCAACCCGATCGAATTGCGCAGATATAATCCCAATAGGATTGCAATAAGAATCTCACTGATCGATTTATTAAGCGTTGGATTTGAAATCAAATCGTGAATAAAGCGACTGACAATCGCCACGCCAAGAACCAGGTGAAGTCCAACCCATCCTTGTTGCAATTCCTGTATTAGAGTGCGCCAATATTCCTTGAAAGATGCTAGCATACCCAACTCATCCGACGGGTGAAGGAAAGAAATAACTCAATCCGAAAAAGACACGAAATATCTATGGTGAAAACCACCACCGATATGCTTCAGGAAAGCCAGGCTAAGCGCTGCGATAGAGCTTGGTGATGACAAACTCATCATGGCGCAGGGTCTCAGCATTGGTCAGGCGACCATTGATGGTGTGTGCCATCATTTCCATCGTACGATCAGCGGCACCATCCAGGTTGTAATCAAATCGCAACAGTCCGGTGATATCAACATCTATATGTTCGGACATGGTTTCAACCGTCAGCGGGTTGGCGGAGAGTTTAATCACTGGTTCAATCTTATTACCAATAATGTTTCCCTGGCCAGTGGTAAACAGATGCAGTACTGCACCAGCCGCACAGCATAATGTGACCATCTCAGCGGCAGCGCTGGATGAGTCCATGAAGTGTAAGCCAGGTCCTTTGGGGGCTTCCGCTGGTTGCAGGAATGACACAATGGTGCAACGTCCCATTTTTTCCACGTTACCGAAAGCTTTCTCTTCGATCGTCGAAAGACCACCGCGGATGTTGCCTTCCGTCGGTTGGGTACCGAGCAGGCTGACGCCCTGCGATTCAACCAGTTCCTGGTAGTTATCGAAGGCAGCTTTGAACTGGGCGGCTATCTCTTTTGTGGCACATTGTTCCATGATTTTATCTTCAGCACCAGTCACTTCTGTGGTCTCACCAAAAATAAGCGTGTTGCCATTCTTTTCCAGTCGCTCAAAGACACGCCCAACCGTAGGGTTGGAAGCCAAACCGCTGGTGGTATCTGACTCACCACACTTGGTGGAAACCCAGATATCTTCCCATTTCACAGGGACACGCGGTAGCTCAGTCTCATACTGGACGAATTCCTTCGCCTTGCGTGAAGCCATTTCGATCGTCTTCAGATCCCCATAGCGTTCGATACTGAAACCCGCTACGGGTTTACCAGTTTCAGCAATTCCTTTGACGATATAATCCGTCCACTTTGGCTCGATGCCAATCACAACCACAGCCGCGACATTGGGATTACACCCTGTGCCTATCAAAGTGTTAAAAGTCAGCTCTAAATCGGCACCAAACTGTAATCTTCCGTAAGGATGCGGCAGTGCTGTTGTTCCACGGATCAAGGATGCCACGCCTTCAACAGCTGCGTTGGAAATATCATCCACCGAAAGGATGAGGACATGATTGCGAATGCCAATGCGTCCGTTTTCTCGGCGATAACCGGTTATGGGGATATCATTGTAAGTAGACATGTGAACCTCTACGTCTCAAATAGTTTAGATTTGCTGGCAGCCCAACGCAGACTTTTGATATTATGAACATGGACATGCTCACCTGCAACAATTGGGGCAACTGTGGCACCGATGGGGTGTCCATATTCAATGACCTGCTGGTTTATTAAAAGATCGCGCATGGCAACCTTATGACCCAACGGGATAATGCTGACCAGTTTGATATATTTGACCGCTTTCCCTTCTAGGGTCACAACGCCAATTTCTTCGCCAGCGTTTAAATCCATGACAGTCACACCGACATCATCATTAACTTCGTGCAATAAAATGCCTTTTTTCATCTTATACTCCTTTTATACCATCCAGAACAATGGGCTTTTACTTATATGGGGTCTGGTCCCAGAACTCCTGAAATTTTTGTAAACCAACACCTGTATAGGGATGGTCGAACGCGTCCTGGTATACAGCCAACCCTGCGGTCACAATGTCGGCTCCGGTGAGGGCTGCATCCACAATCTGGCGACCATTGCGCACTGCTGCCACGATAACCTGGCTGCTGAATCCGTAATTATTGCGAATAGCCATGATTTCCTGAATTAAACTCTGGATTTCTTCACCATTTGCTTCCTTCCAACCGATAAAAGGCGAGATAAAGTATGCACCCATGCGCATGGCCTGCAAGGCCTGGACTGCAGAAAAAACCAAAGTAAGATTAGAGCGTATCCCCTTTTCTTTCAAGATCGAAACAGCTTTAAAACCAGCCTCGGTTGCAGGTAACTTAATCACGAAGTTTGGGCTGATTGCCGCCAGGGTCTCAGCTTCGGTTACCATCTTTTCATATTCAGTGTAGTGAGGATTTACTTCAACAGAAATAGCCTTGTCGGTTCCGGTGAACAGGGTCGCAATCTCACGAATCACGGTCAAAAATGGCTTGCCGGAAGCCTGAACATGACGTGGGTTTGTGGTAACGCCGTCCAAATTCCACATTTTCAAAGCATATTCAATTTCATGGACATGCGCACTATCAAGAAAGAATTTCATATATTTCTCCTATCCATCAGATATATTTAATTTTCACATCAGTGGGGAGGTTGGAAATTTCCCCATCCAATGACACACATATATTTAATCCCAGGAGTTGAATACCGCTTCTGGGTGATCCGAACACCCACACTTGTTCCAGGTCCAAGCCAACCTTCAGCTCGCCTGTATGCTGTACAGCTGGTCCTAATGGAAGGATGGTGCCCTCGCGTCCGAATACGGGGATGTGATCGAGGGGTACCTCCCACTCAAACATCCCTGGTCCATCAATCCAGGTTTGATTCCAGATGTAAAACCATTTTCCGGATGGAAGGTAGAACCTTACCTTCCCACCTGGAACCACCACCGGAACAACTAATAAAGTTCCACCCAGCATATACTGCTGGTCGAATTGCCATGCAATTCGGTCTTCGGGGAAAGAAAGCACCATCGAGCGCATCACTGGTATCCCAGTCTGGCTGGCTTCTAGCGCGCAGCCCTGCAAGTAAGCGATAAGCTGGTAACGCCAGGCCAGCCATTTACGGATGATTTCCTCTGCCTGCTCACCGTAAACCCAGGGTTCGCGTTCTCCCAACCCATGGAAACGCATGTGGGATGCCATCACGCCCGCCTGAGCCCAGCGGATATACAGCTCAGGTTCCGGGTTACCGATTGCAAAGCCACCAATGTCATGCGCATAGAATGGCCCACCACTCATCCCCCAGGCTTGACCACCACGGACACAAGCTGCCAACCCTTCCCAATCTGACTGTGGATCACCACCCCACTGCATCGGGTAGCGCTGCCCACCTGCCCAGGCTGCCCGACCCCAAACCATCGGTTCATCCTGGCTATACATTTTGGTAGCCTCATACACACAGCGGTTATATAAGTGGGTATAGACATTATGCAGGCGTTTGCCACTATCCCCGTTGAAAGCCACTACATCATCGGGAACTGCTTCACCATAATCTGTTTTCATCACGCTGACGCCAATGTCGAATAACTGTTTATGCTGGTCGCGATACCAATTGTAAGCATCGGGATTGGTAAAATCAATGATCCCACTCGGCATCAAGTGTGGCCAGCTCTCATCAAACGGCGGGGGGAACCAGCGGTGGATGTACGGCTCACCAGAAGGTAACTTGAGCAGAAAACCTTTATCAGCCAGCTCCTTGAATAATGGGTTGCGGGTTGAGATGTAGGAGTATTCCCATAGATTCAGGCGAATGTTTAATGCATGCATCTTATTGACAAATCCAGCCGGATCTGGGTAACGCGAGCGATCCCATTGGAAATCGAAACGGTCTTCCATGGTGTGCCAGGCACGGCCATCTAGTAAGAGCACATCGCACGGGATTTTATGTTGGCGCAGCTTCTCGGCTACTTCCAGAGCAATCTCCGCAGTTTGGTAGTAGGCGCGCGACATCCACATACCATAGCTCCAGCGCGGTGGTAGGGCTGTCCGGCCGGTCAGGTGAGTGTAACGCTCAATCATCTGCGCCGGGCTATCAGCGGCGATCAAGAACAGATCCAGTTCAGTGTCAAAAACCTGCAATATATAGCTGCGGTGTGACCACTGTGGATACCCAACTCCATGCGTCACTTTTGATGGAGTATGGGTGAACAATCCCCAACCTTCAGGGCTCCATGCAAAGGGGGTATTCTTGTATGAAAGCTCAGAGTTCAGCGTCGTGGCATCTTCATTCCAGTTGCGGATCAGCTGTCCACGCCGATTGAGAGCTGCCCACTTCTCACCCAATCCGTAAACAGGCTCATCGTTCCCCAGCGCCAGCGCCACAAGCCAGGAATCAGCGCGTCTGGCGAATGGGGAAAAACGTAGATGCCCTTCGATGGTGCGATCAGTGACCGATTGTAAAAGTAGTTTCTTATCCCGATAAAAACGGATGCGCATGGGTGTGCTGAGAATTTCGAGGGTTAGATTGGCGGAATTAACCTGGTAGCCGTCTGGAATATCGGTGACACTCAACTCGAGGTTTTCGGTGAGTGCCTCCAGAATGCCATAATCGGGCTGGCTGTGTTCAAGGATTAGTTTCATGCGCAGGATACCGTGGGCAGGGGAGGAAATCTCAAAAACTCCTGCCAGGGTGTGGAAGACTGCGCGGGTTGGGGTTTTCTCCTTTAGGCTGACTGCTTCCAGCGCCTCATAGCCCTTTTGAAGGATAATGCCTTCGTGATGAAGATCCATTAATATTGCTCCAAGACTTGTGCTATTTCTGCCAGAACTTGACTAGCCTAACGCTACTTCATACCCGTTGTGGCAATCCCAGTCGTGATGTAGCGTTGTAGAAAACCAAATACCAGTGTGATGGGTAGTAGTGTCAATACTGTCATGGCCAGGATGAGGTTCCATTGCACATTGAGTTCGCCCTGAAATGAGGCTAATCCGACTTGCAGTGTGAAATATTCACTCCGACTCAGCACAATCAAAGGCCATAAGAAGTCGTTCCAACGCCACATCACTGAGAAGATGGTCAACACAGCCAGGGCAGGTTTTGCTAAAGGTATGATCACTTGTGCATAGATACGCCACTCACTTGCGCCATCGATACGCGCTGCAGCAATCAGCTCATCGGGGATGGTGAGCATGTACTGGCGAAGCAGAAATACCCCTGTTGGGGTGGCAGCCGCTGGGACGATAATGCCCATTAGATTGTTATTCCATCCCACATTGGTAATCACCAAGAATACCGGGACAAGCACCACAGATAATGGCACCATTAAAGTGCTGATCATGATGATAAAAATGGTTTGACGCCCTCGAAATTGATATTTACTCAGGGCAAAAGCCGCCATGCTGTTAAAAAGCAGGGTGAGTAATGTTGCAGTGACGGTCACAACCACACTATTCCATAAGTAGAGACCAAAATCAAAACTCTCAATGCCCTCGATATAATTCTCAAGGCCGAAGTACACATGTTCAACAGGCTGGCGTTGGTTGATGTTGACTTTGATGATCTCGCCTGGATTGGCTGGATCGATCATCTGTGCTTCCAAACCTATGCGGCGGACCTGTGCCAGGGTTTGAGTAGTGCCATCGTCAAATGTGATTACATATAATGGTAATGGCTCTTCATAGCCTTCAACCATCACAGTTTCCTGCCGAAAGGGGAGCAAGCGCGGGGGAAATTTAACAATTTCACCAGATGATTTGAAAGATGACAATATTAACCATACAACGGGGGCAAACATAATGATGACGCCCATAGCCAGGTAGAAATAAGAGAGGATATCGGTGATATCTAGCCTCTTACGGCCTTTGGTCAGGCGAAGAGTGGTTAAAATGCTGCCCATCTTAATTCTCCTCCCGCCGGAAAACGAGCTGAATAATTGTCAACACAACGAGCACACCAGCCATCAATAAGGAAGCTGCCGCAGCAATTCCGAACAGCTTGTTTGGACTTGAAAAGCCGTAATTGTAGATATATTGCACAATATAGAGGGTTGCGGTGCCGGGTCCGCCTCCCGTGAAAGCAAAGACGATGTCAAAGACTTGCACAGCGCGAATCAAGGATAGCACCAGGACAACAACCATGGTTGGCATCAGTAACGGCAGTGTTATTTTTGAAAAGGATTGCCAGGGATTGGCACCATCGATCGCCGAGGCTTCGTATAAATCTGCTGGGATTGCCTGCAAACCAGCCAACAGGATGAGCATATAGAATCCCATGAATGCCCACACGCTGATAAATATCACCAGCGAACGAGCCCAATCAGCATTTACTAAAAAGGGAATTTTGTCGTAACCCAGGCTGGTGATGATGCCATTCAGTAAACCATTCTCCTGTAAGATCCATTTCCAAATGAGGGATACGACAATCGGAGAAAGCAGAACCGGGTAAAAATACACACTCCGAAAAAAACCGCGGGCTTTGATCTTGCGATTCAGGACCAAAGCGGTTATTAATGAAAACAATACCATGAGAGCAACCTGGAATACAACGTATCCGATCGTGTTATACACTGACCGCCAGAACAGATCTTCATTACAGGTATGAGGATCAAGATAATTCTCGCAAGCCAGCAAACGGTCAAAATTTTCAGTACCAACCCAGGGACGATCAAATGGCGTAAATGATGAGCCACCGGTAAACGCATAAACAAAGTTCAGCAGCATGGGAAATAGGATAAATATGCCAAAAATCAACAGGTTTGGCAGCACGAAGATATAAGGCATGTTACGCAATCCAACGATGCGCTGGATCAGGCTGAAAAACATATCTGTAAGGTTAATTATCAGGTCGTACAGTGAATTAAACGGCCTGTTTGTTGACCCCGTTGCTTTATGTTTAACCCCAGGCTGCACTGACATATTGCGTATCCTTTCAGGTGAGGTGCAGAACCCAGGGAACTGCACCCCACCTGTATGAATAATTATTTACTTTTGGGCTTCTGCAATCGCATTGTCGATATCTTGTTGCAGATTGACAAGCATCTCATCGAGGCTCAATTCTCCACTCAGATACTGGGCAATGCGGTTCGCGCTGTTGCGATAATACGCAAACGCATAGGGGTGGACGTTCAAGGAAACAGCCTGATCAGTCAGCTTGGTCACTTCAGTTGTGTAAGCCGAGAGAGCAGCCAGGACCAGAGGGTTATCAGTAGCAAACTCAACACCACTGGTCGCAACTTCTGATTGTGCAGGCAAGGAGGACGCGCCAGCCGAGAAAGCGCTGTAATTTTCTGGTTTAATCAGGAATTCAATTAACATTGCAACTTCCTCGGGATATTGTGTATCCGCAAAACCAACCACCGCTGAACCACCCGCGATGCCGGTGGAACCACCTTCTCCCGTTGGGTTGGGAACAACTACCCAATCAAATGCATCCGCAACGTCTTTGGCTAGACCGTTGATTTGCCAGGAACCAGACATGCACATAACAAGCTGCCCCGATTTGAATGCATTAATACAACTGTTGACTGGCTCAGCACCCAACCAAACTTCTTGGGGTGTGATCCCCTCATCATGCCAGCTTTTCACTAGTTCTGCGAAAGCACGGAACCCAGGTGTATCGACAACGAAGTTGTTTTCAGCATTGATCAATTCGGCACCCTTACTCATGGCAGGACCAGCAAAACGGTGACCAGTGCGATCAATGGAGATGGCATATTGCGATCCTGTGGCCTCAGCAACCTGCTTGCTTAGCTCAGTCCATTCCTCCCAGGTTGCTCCTTCACCAAGCAATTCCACACTTGCCTGGTCAAACAATGTCTTGTTGACGTAGGGGCCAGTGATGGTGAGGGCATCCGGATAACCGCCAAAACCCAAGGCATTTAGTATTGGTGCCGGGAAATTGGCTTCGTAGTAAGCAGGATCGGCCATGTAGGGACGTAGATCCAACAGTTTGCCTGCATAAGCACCAAAATTGGTGATCCGGGCAAGATCAGGACCTTCACCGCTTTCCACCTGAACTGGCAGCTGTTCGTCGATGGTTTTATACGGCACTACATCGAGAATAACGGTAATATTCGGGTATTCTGCCATGAATTGGTCGATCAATGGCTTGATCACATCCGCTTCAACGCCATCCGCATAGTAAGTAAAGCGCAACTCAACCGGCTCTACAGGTACTGCAGTGGGAGCTTCAGTAGGCACTTTGGTTGGTGGTACTTCAGTGGGTGGTACTTCAGTAGGGGCTGCAGTGGGTGCTTCTGTTACTACGGGGGCTTCAGTTACTACAGGTGCCTCGGTAGCTGCAGGACCGCAAGCTGTGATGAGCAAAGCAAACAACAAAAATCCTACAAGCATCTTATAAATTTTCATCTTCTTTTTCTCCTTACCCGGTCAAGCCGGGAGTAATTAGAATTTTCGCCTCAAAGGGCACGAGACTTCTTTCCAAGACCATTAAATACTTTTATTCATTTTGTATTTGATTTCTTATGGGATACTCCTCCTCTCCTATGGTTAAGACGGGCAATTTGATTATCTCTGCGAATGATCGCAAAGCAGCATAGTAATCTCCATATGTCAGTGAAATATGATGCTCCAACCCTTCACGCATCATGAGATCCAGAAACTCTTGCGCAGGACAAGCGAGCTTAACCACTCCAGCTGTTCCGCTAAAAGGTTTGGATTCAGCCAGCATCTCACCTGTACCAAGAACCAGGCGCAGACTACCCGTAGCTTGGCTGAGGCGTGCAATAGTGATCGTCCCAGGTCGGAGTGGGAAATCCATAACAAGCGGAACCCGGCGGTTAGAATGAATCCCTCCCTGGGGTTGGGATTGTGGGTCCGCCATAGAAAGGGGTGCCAGACCGCAATGCCAGAGAGCGACCCTGTCTTTATCCGTATCTATGCCCACAATGTCTGTGCCGAAAGCCGGGTTACCAGATAACCACTGCAGTATTAATTGAGTCAAGGTGCCATTAATATCAGCTTCGCAGCTGCATGGCACGGGTGTGGCCTGTCCAAATCCATCACTGAGCATGGACATAGCTCCGCAAGCTGCGCAACCCATCTTGGTAAAGAATTCTGGCCAGCATCGCACCGCCAAGCCATCCAGTTTTTGCTCAACAGCAATATCGAACAAAGCGTGATACACACTCAGCGTACCTTTTAATGGAACCTGTTCGAGAGTTGGTAAATTATCCAAATGAGTGTTGAGCAAGGATCGAGTTTGAGCAATCGTCGATTCGGAGATGGAGCGTGCTCGAGTGAAGACATCATCCAATTCAATATGTTGGATCAGTACGCCAAACATTTCACTTATACGCGGTTCATCCAGGTGGCATGTGTCCATGCCAATTGGATGTTCTCCAACCACTCCCAGTCGCGCAGTTTTTAGTCTCCTGCGCAGGGAGCCTGCCAGGGCAAGGTTTCGTATCTTCTCAATAACTTCCGGATCCTGCGGCATGGTAAAAGCGTAGTCATACTGGAACTTACGCAGTGTGAGTGCATGACCGGCAAGATTGATACCGCACAAAGAATTCAACCGCAGGCGTTCCCCCGTCCATGCTTCCGGTACACCCCACAGGAATACTGGCGCATCAACCGCTTCTGCGATTGCCACAACCATGCTGCTGTCGGCGAAGGTAGCTTGGTAGATCATAACCAGATCTACCGGAACCATGCTGAGTGTTCGCACAGCTACCTGGGCTGCTTGTAAGTCACTGATTGGTTGCTCGGGTCCCATCAGCTCAAAACCAGTTGCCTGCAGTTGTTCCCGTGCTGATTTGATCATTTCCTCGGCCAGAACAACGTCGAATTGAATACGAACGATGGGGAAGAAACCGATGCGCAGAGGCTTCATAATTTGATAATCCATCCCATCACACCTGCCCATAAAAGAAGTGCATCAATGCCAGTGCCGCTGCCCCGGCAACCCCGGCCTTCCAACCAAAACTGGTCGCCTGCATGCTAACCCTTTTCCCCAGCCCACCGAAGGCCATCTGGCTGACGGTATTGATCATCGGTTCCAGGAAAAAATCCTGCCCCTGGGCGAAAATACCACCAAAAATGATCAGCTCGGGATTAAATAAATTCACCAATCCGGCTAATGCCACCCCAAGGTAATATGCACGTTCCTCAAGCATGCGTTGAACCTGCCCATCCCCCTGTTGGGCGGCAGTAAATACACGCTCTATGGGCGTGAGGTCAGTCCTTTGATTAAAAGTATTAGCGAGCACACCATCCGGGTTGAGCCGGGCAATTACCTCTGCCTGACGAAGGATAGCCGGTTCAGACACAAGCGTTTCAAGACAACCACTATTCCCGCAGCGACAGGGTTCTCCCCCATGTAATAACATGATCGTATGCCCGATCTCCCCTGCGCCAGAGATACTTCCGCGAAATACCTGCCCTCTTGATATCAAGCCGGCACCCACGCCAATGCGACCGTATACGAAGGCAAGTGAGTCAACACCCCGCCCAGCACCAAAATATGTTTCTGCGATTGCCATTGCACGCACATTGTTATCTACAAAAACGGGCAGATGGAGAGTGTTCTGGAAATATTCTTGAAGCGGAATATTATGCCAATTCAAGTTAGGAGCTATTAAATTGATACCAGTAGAAGACTCGACCAATCCAGAAGCCCCAACCCCCACTCCTAGGATCTTGCTGCGTTCAATCTTGCTGGTATAAATGATCGATTCAACAATTTCCGCAATCCGGACCAAAACTTGATCCGCTGGAGCTTGAATGTCAAACTGTTGTTGCTGATTAGCAAGTAATTCATCATGCAAATTAGCTACAGCTACTCTAAATAAGCCCACCCCTATATGAATCCCAACCACAAAACGAGCATTGGGCTCTATTTGAATTCTCGTACGGGGACGACCTACCGGACGTATTTCCCCCAGTTCTAATTCATTGTCTTCGTCCTCAAAAACAATCCCTTGATTGATAAGCTCAGATATTATTTTGGTGATGGTTGTATTGGAAAGGTTTGTTTTCTTGGCAAGCTGGACGCGCGATAAGCATGGCTCATTTAATAAACTGAGCAGTATAACCCGCAGGTTATGCAGCTTGACAAAATTTATGTTACTTCCCTGGAAATCTTGCTCTGTGATTGGAGTAATCTCCATAAAAAGGTGGCTTACATAATTATTTATTCAAGTTGAATAAATAATTATGCTTATTATATTGATTAAGAGACTTCTTGTCAATCTATTTCTTCGTCGATTCCAAAGCATAGTTTGCTTATGAATAATGAAAATGGGTGAGTATGGGCAATGCAAAAATTCCGTCCATTCAGAATGCACAAAAAAATCTCATTAACCTAATAGTAATACCTAAAAAAGTCTATGGATGAGTATACCAACCAGGACAGGTTTCTTGATCAGGGGAACGAAAGAGAGAAGAGAAGCCGATGTTTTTCAAGGACATCATTTGCATCAAATCCCCATTTGGACAGGGCTTGGGATCACCTTTCCTTGCTTCATACCGATGCATATCAGGGAACAATTCGGGTACAGATATGCTGAAACAGCAGGCAATGAGCGCAGCGAGTTGTATGGTGATTTCGGAACAAAATAGACGTAATGGACAACTTTTTTCCCCTTTTCCCCTACCTGCTCATCTATCGCACGGAAGAGATCGCAAGTTCGAATCCCGCCAGGTCTACTGAATTACCCCCACCTTGGGGGATTATTTTTAAGACTCCATGCGATTTCCCTTTGATCGTTAGAGAGCTAGAATCCCGCCAGTTAGAATCCATATCTGGTAAGTGTTTTTCTAATTGGAGAGAATGTGTACTGTTATTTCGATTATTTATAAAGGCTGTCTTAGAAAACAGGCAACGAACTGCACCGAAACGAGCCGTGTCTCCTGATTTACTTATCCAATATTTTCCCTATCCATAAGAGGTTTGGCTTAACATATTTGTAATTGACCCATTAATAATATCCTGGTAATATTCACCCAATTATTGGTGTTTTATATAATATATAAAGGAGAAGACCATGCTCTGGGGACTTTGTTGCATGTTAGCCTTTTTAACTGGTGTGTTTTTTCTGAAATTCCTCACCGCGCATCCGCTGCGGATGACGGTATACCTGAACTTGACCTGGGCAAGTTTTATTGGTAGCCTTTTAGTCTTATCCCAGCTAACAATCCGCACTCAAGTCTGGTGGGGAGTGCTGGCATGGGTCTTTTTTTTCCTGGGAGGATACGCACTTCAAACCAAGATTTTCTTATCACGGGAAGACCCTCGACAAGTGCCTCTCCTGACACGTCAAAAGGGCGATCCAGGGATTGGTCATACCGCAGTCATCTACTTCACGCATGGTGAGCCAGAGACATATGATCCGATCGGATGGCTCAACCAGTTCCGCGAGTTTGATGAGCAGAGGATCGCCTTCGTCCCATTTTTAGCCAGACCGTTTTTTATTTACCAATTACGGAATAAATACCTCCAGGTTGGCTCCAGCAACCACCGAAAGGTCCATCAGCAAATGATGAGCAGCCTGGAACGTGAATTTCGCCTACAGGGTGATGAAACAACCCGATTCTACCTCAGCTTTCTGGATGACGATCCCCGCCCGGATGCGGCGGTGATTCAAGCCCTTAACGAAGGGGCAAGCCAGCTGATCGTGGCAGAAGTATTTGTATCTGTTTCCAATCACACCCTGGAAGGCAAGAATTTGATTAACAAGCTTGGGCTGGAAGACTACGGTATCCCCATCTGCTACACAGATCCATTGTGGGATTCACCCACCCTGCACTGCATGTTCCTGGAACGCGCCCAGGAACACCTGGGTGATACAGACAAAAGTAAAATCGGGGTACTTTTAGTCGGACATGGACAGCCGGATGAATGGGACCGGGAATTTGCGACAGAAACTGAACATGAACTCCAGTTCCGTTATCAAATCCTTGAGCTGTTTGAGCAGGATGGCTATTGCAAAGACAACCTGAGCCTCGCATGGATGGAATTTAAAGACCCCAAACCAGCCGTAGTGATTAATCAATTTGTGAAACATGGGGTTGAGAAGGTTTTTTATTTCTCAGCAGCCATTAGCGCCGACTCTATCCACAGTCAATTTGATATCCCGGAGCTAGTGAACAAGGCGCGTGTCACCAAGGGCTTCCCGTTGGTGAACCTGGGGGCATGGAATGATGATCCACTGGTGATTCAGGCGATCAAGGAAAAAATTGAAGCTGCATCCACGACCTGCCTCGATCCTGGACGGAAAATCCTGCATGCTATAGAAGACATTTCCTTTTAACTGTGATGCTACCTAAGCGCAAACAGTATGTTTTCCAGATCGATGGCAGGAATCTACCAGCCTGTGTGGGAAATAAGGCATTTAATATTCACCGATTGATCCAAAAGCGGGCGCGTGTCCCAAAAACTTATGCGATCAGCTGGGAAGTTTACGATAGATATGTTCAGGACCAGGTTTCGGTCGTCGAAGTATTGAGACAGCAACTGTCGGATGTGCTGGATCCCTCCAGACTATTTGCGGTGAGATCCTCAGCCAACATTGAAGATGCATTGGAAGGTTCTTTTGCTGGACAATTTAAAACCGTGTTGGGGGTTCAGGGCGAACAAGCGATCCTGATGGCAATCTGGTCAATCTGGTCTAGTGTGAATTCGCCCGGTGTGAAAGCTTATCTTGAGAAACTTTCTATTCAACAGCGTGAGGTGCACATGGGGGTCATCCTGCAGGAGATGGTGAATCCGGTCGTCTCAGGGGTGGCTTTCTCGCGCAATCCCATCACTGGAGAGGATGAAGTCATTGTTGAAGCAGTGCAGGGAGCTGGAACAGCTCTGGTTCAGGAAGGTGTCACACCATTGCACTGGGTGAATCGATCAGGGCTGTGGAAATCATCTCCACAAAATTCACCGATTGAGACCAGTTTGATTGAGATGGTTTGCCAACAAACGCGTGAGATTGCGGCATCTTTGAAAGAGGCAGTAGATTTTGAGTGGGTCTATGATGGGCAGGAGCTGTTCTGGGTACAAATGCGTGAGATTTCCTCACTTAAAAACCTGGCAACTTACTCGAATCGAATTGCCAAAGAAGTACTGCCAGGGATGATCAAACCGCTGATATGGTCGATCAATGTCCCCCTGATTAATTCTGTGTGGGTTGAGCTTCTAACCGAACTGGTGGGGAAGAACGAGCTTAAGTTTGATGACCTGGCAAAAAGCTTTTATTACCGCACTTACTTCAACGTAAGTGCTCTGGGTCGAGTATGGGATGTGTTTGGCATGCCACACGAAAGCCTGGAGATCATGATGGGTATCCTACCGCGCCTTGAAGGTCAGCGTATCTTCAAGCCAACCTGGCGGATGATACGACTGATACCACGCCTGCTTTCATTCCTCTGGAGGAAGTGGAACCTTGGAAAGCGCTTTGAAAGTGATTTTCCCCGCCTGAAGTTGATTCCTGATAATCACAGGTGGGATAATATTCATGAGCAAAGTGAAAGCGAGCTGTTGGCTGAAATCAACCGGCTTTATCAAGATTTGCATCCCCTGGTTTATTACAACATAAACATCCCGATCCTGATGGCTGTCTACAACGCAC
>Ga0209253_10000548_pt1 | contig 32566 bp, 26 predicted proteins | sample FrelakmetBRP12BR_FD_187145 | JGI IMG/M metagenome (GOLD analysis project Ga0209253, IMG submission 187145) | Freshwater lake sediment microbial communities from the University of Notre Dame, USA, for methane emissions studies - BRP12 BR (SPAdes)... | ecosystem: Environmental > Aquatic >... | reverse complement strand
GCCGTTCTACAGATGTTTAGGCAAACTTGTGTTGTGGCTCAGAAATATCTTCCCTGTCACTCATAAAGGGTCTTAAAAATTTCAAATATGTTTGGCTAGGTATTAGAGTACTATCCAACCATCTATACTACTTATCGTTATTTTCGATTGGATCATTACTGTGCACGCGCCTGAGGAGAGAGTCGATTTTCTCTCCGTAGTCGAGAGAGTGATCGTATTTGAAGATAATATCAGGTATAGAACGCATCCTGAGCCGTTTTCCCAGTTGTCTTTTGATAAAGTGTGCAACACGTTGTAAGGCATGAGATGAATCATGTTTCTGTTGTGTATTTCCTAATACTGTGTAGTATACCTTTGCTACCTGTAGATCTTTTGAAACCTCAACGTCGGTAATGGTGACAAATCCCAGCTCAGGATCTTTTACTTCTCGGAGGATGAGCTGAGAGATCTCCTCTTTGAGCAGGATTGAGACGCGGTCTGATCGTTGATAACTGTAGCGCATCTGCGTAGGATATTTTTTAAAGAAGGTTACACCCGTTATACGTTGAGCAGTTCTATCTCAGATCTGATAATTTCAGCGCTGTTGAGTGCTTCGATGAACCCAATCACTTTATCTAGAGATGAATTGATAAATCTCTTGTCATTGCCCACGATACAGAAGCCTATCTGGGCACTCTGCCACAGGTCATGGTTCCCGACTTCAGCGATGGATACATTGAAGGTGTGTTTCACCCGTTCGAGGATTTTTTTAAGAATTCGACGTTTATCCTTAAGAGAACTATTCTCTCTCATAAGTAAATCTAACTGGCATACTCCAATAACCATAGATGCTCAGTATGAAAAAACATTGCACCAGCAGCGCGGAGAGGAACAGTGATGAGCGTTACTACAGTTTGGTCGCTATTTCTTCAGTAAGATAGGACTCTATAATGTCCCCGACCTCGAGCGCATCAAATCCCTCTATCCCAATACCACACTCATATCCTGATTCAACCTCTCGCACATCATCTTTGAACCTTTTCAGAGAGGAGAATTTACCCTGGTGGATTTGGGAACCATTCCTCAGCACACGGGCAGTACTGTTTCTTATAATTTTACCCTCGAGTACCATGCTCCCCCCCACAGTACCGATCTTAGAAACATGAAATAGTTGCTTCACTTCGGCCCTCCCACACAATTTTTCTACAAGCGTGGGGGCGAGAAGACCTTCCAGAGCCATGGTGACATCGGATATCACCTCATAGATGATATTATAGAATCGTATGTCCACTTTTTCTTGCTCGGCCAGTTGCTTGGCTTTCGCATCAGGTTTCACGCCAAAACCGATAATGATAGCCTGAGAGGCAGAAGCAAGCATTACATCAGACTGGCTAATGGAACCAACTGCACTGTGGATAATAGTAATCTTAACGTTTTTATTCCCCAACTCCTGCAAGGATTGGGAGAGTACCTCAAGTGATCCGTGGACGTCGGCTTTAAGGATGACCGTGAGCTCTTTAATGGTGCCTTCTTGTATCTTATTATACAACCCCTCAAGGGTTACCTTGCTCGTTTCAGTAAGCTCTTTTTCGCGCTTCTTTTGCTGGAAGTAGGTCACTGCCTGTCTGGCTTTCTTTTCTTCATCAACGACGGTGAACGCATCACCTGCTTGAGGGACTCCCGAAAGCCCTAGCACCTGTACTGGTGTAGAAGGGCCTGTCTGAGAGAGCTTGTTACCCGCATCATCGATGAGCATGCGTGCCTTGCCATAGTGCACACCTGCAATAAACATATCTCCCAGCGTGAGCGTTCCCTCCTGAACCAAGATGGTGGCAACAGGACCGTGGTTTTTATCTAGTTTAGCTTCGATGACCGTCCCCTTAGCGGGCTTATGAGGGTTAACTTTCAGTTCTAGCATCTCAGCCTGGAGGAGGATGATTTCGAGAAGATTTTCAATACCCTTTTTGAACTTGGCAGAGATTTCCGCGTAGAGCGTATCACCCCCCCAGCTCTCAGGCATAATTCCATACTCTGCGAGCGATTGGGTAATCTTTTCAGGATTAGCATTAGGTTTATCAATTTTATTAATGGCAACAATAATAGGTACCTGCGCTGCCTTTGCGTGATCTATTGCCTCTATGGTTTGAGGCATCACCCCCTCATCTGCTGCTACCACCAGCACCACAATGTCAGTTGCCTTTGCTCCTCGGGCGCGCATGGTGGTGAATGCCTCGTGGCCAGGGGTATCAATAAACACAATATCACCTCGGTGAGACTTCACATGGTATGCCCCAATGTGCTGAGTAATGCCGCCCGCTTCTTGCGCTATGATATTACTTTGTCGAATCGCATCAAGCAGGGATGTCTTGCCATGATCGATATGGCCCATCACCGTGACGATGGGGGCACGGGGGAGTAATGTTTCGGGTAAATCTTTCTTTTCTTCGCGCAGTATTTGTTCTGCTTCTATGGGGACGCACTCTATTGCGTAACCGAATTCGTGTGCGGCGAGGGAGGCCGCATCAAGGTCAATAGTTTCGTTCATGGTAGCCCTTACCCCAAGATTCATAAGTTTTTTAATTACCTCTCCTACTTTGATACTCATCCTTTTTGCCAGTTGGCCAACGGTGATCTCTCCCACTACTTTGATTTTTCTCTTGATAGCTTTGGGTATAGTAATTTCAGTTCTTTTGGGTTTGACCAGTGCGAGGGCCTTTTTCTTGCGAAGAGGCGATGGCTTATAAATCCTTGATCTCTCCTCTTGGGGCTCCGCGTCTTCTCGGAAATCTTTTGAAGAAATGGAGGTGAGCTTTCGGGTAGGGATTCCTGCATCGACGGTAAATCGTTCTCTCTGAATCTTTCGTTTTTTTATTCCCTTCTGTATCTCTTCTTCTTCTTCAGCAATGACTGCCTTTTTAGAGATAATCTTAACTTCTTTTTCAGGTTCTTTCTCCGGTTTCTTCTCTGCTCGTTTTTCAACTTGCCTCTCAGCTTCTTGTGCCGCGGAGAGCGTTTCTATGGATTCAGAAGGAGGTGGTGTAGAAGGAGCTTCACCCACCACCTGGGGTAGCATTTCCTCCGCGGGTGGAGGAAGCACTGCTTCTTTTAACTCCTCAACAGTTTCTTCTTCGGGTGGTTTTTCGTCTGCCTTTCTCCTTCGCCGGATTAACGTTGGTTTAAGCCTCTCTTCTATGATTTTGTCAGCACTGGGAGGGAAGAGAAAATGTTTTACCCGTTCTACATCATCTTCTGAGAGGGTACTCATGTGGTTTTTTGCGTCGATGCCCAACTTTTTCAGATGGGAAATAAGTTCCTTAGAATTTAAATCTAATTCTTTCGCCAGTTGGTGAACTCTCAAAGTAGCCATAGCGTAAGGTTGAGATAAGTGTATACTAGTGGTATCGCAGCACTAGCCTTAAAAAAGGCATGATTACTTACTAATCCCCGGTGGTAGGGGTGGAGAAGCAGTAACTTTTACTGCTTGTTGTTTGATAAAATCCTCAGCTGCTTTCTTCATCGACTCCGCTTTTTTCTCGCCTAATCCCGGTAATTTCATCAGCTCTTCTAAGGATGCTTTGGTAATATCGGTGGCTGTAAAATAACCTTCATTAAAGAGCAGTTTGGCAGTAGTTTCCCCGACACCAGGAATCTGGATTAGTTGTTTAAAGGCCTTTTCAAAATTTCCCTCAGCTTCTGATTTGCTCTTGATGTCTATTTTCCATCCGGTGAGCTTCACCGCCAATCGAACATTTTGTCCCTTTTTACCGATAGAGAGTGAGGTTTGATCATCAGGCACGACGATTTCCATGGATTTAAGATCTTTGTAAATGATGACTTCAGAGATTTCTGCGGGGGCAAGTGCATTGCAGACAAATTTGGCGATGTCATCAGACCACGGTATAATATCAATTTTTTCACCTTTGAGTTCCTGCACGATGTTTTGCACTCGAGAGCCCTTAGCTCCCACACATGCACCCACCGGATCAACATCACTCACAGAGGAGGTGACTGCAATTTTGGTCCTGATGCCTGGTTCGCGCGCTACCGCTTTGATAGTGACAATCCTTTCATTAATTTCAGGAACCTCTGTTTTAAACAATTCAGCGATAAATCCAGGGTGGGTTCGGGAAAGTATTATCTGGGGATCTTTGGTTGTCTTTCTGATATCGAGGATGTATGCCTTTATCCTGTCCCGCTGACGATACCGCTCCCTTGGTACTTGTTCTTGCGTAGGCAGAATAGCCTCTGTTTTTCCGATGTTAACGATAAGATCTCCTCTATCGAATCGCTGCACGATACCAGTGATCAATTCACCTTTACGATCCTTATAATTTTGGTAGATATTTTCACGCTCTGCTTCCCGAATATTTTGAATAATCACCTGTTTTGCTGTTTGAGCGGCGATTCTCCCAAAATCTGCCGCGTTTAGTTTTATACCTAGGCTGTCGCCTACTTGTGCATCTGGGTCGAGCTTTCGGGACTCTGCTAAGGAGATTTCATTCTTCTGGTTTTTCACTTCTGTCACTACGGTTCTGAACTGGAAGAGTTCAACCTCACCTAATTCATGATTGAAATGTGCCTCAATATCAGCATTGTAACCATAGCGATTTTTTGCTGCCTTTACGAGGGCAGCCTCAAGGGTTTGGACTAATACCTGCTTGTCAATATCTTTATCCTTTCTCACTTCTTCGAGAATGCGGTCGAGTTCCGATATCATAGAGATGTTCCTTAATTGTGTTTGTTCTTTTTAATGTCCGGAAATTGGTAGTGAACATTTGCTTTGGCAATGAGAGGAAGAGGAATATGGATTTCCTCGTTATCTGAGCGCATCATTACCTTTCCGTCTTGATATCCGAGTAGGGTACCTTGAAAATGCCTTTGTTGATTGATGGGTTTAAATGTTTTTATTTTTATAGTTTGTCCCGCGTAGGTAATAAAGTCTTTTTCTTTTTTGAGAGGCCGATTGAGCCCTGGTGAAGATACCTCAAGGATATAGCTATGGGGTATAAGGGCTTTTACCTCTATAAGATCTCCAATCTGCTTACTTATCTGAGAACAATGATCGAGTGTTACCTCCCCTTGTTTATCAATATAAAATCTTAAAATCCATCCTTGTGGTTCTCTAAGATACTCAATATCAATAAGCTCTAGACCTTCTGATACAATGAGCGGTTCGGTGAGCGCTCTAATTGATTCTATAAGATTTGTGCTCATAGCCACTCACTCAATAAAAAAAGCGGGGAAACCCCACTTTACTTAAACACTAAGTATCATAAAAGATACTACATTGCAAGAAAAAAATGCTTTTAAATAAAGCGTGGAGCGGGCAACGGGCTTCGAACCCGCGACCCCAAGCTTGGGAAGCTTGTACTCTACCAACTGAGCTATGCCCGCTCACTACACTATATAGCTGAGTTATATAGTAAAGTCAATGTTTTTATATACTATTGTTAGGAAAAGAAGTCGGCGTTGCTCTAAAACAATTTCTTACAGAAGTGGTGTTAATTTCATTTTATACTTTACATTACGAAAAATCATGGTATAGATAAAAAAATTTATTATTGAAATGGTTATGGGTGTAGCAGTAAAATTTGTAAAAGGTAATTAAATAGTAAGAGGATACACTGATAAGCGGTAGAAACGAGGTATAGTGGACACGATAAGAAACTTCTCAATTATCGCTCATATTGACCATGGAAAATCTACCCTTTCTGATAGATTACTAGAGTATACCGGGGCGGTAGAATCGCGGAAACTCAGACCACAGTTTTTGGATAAACTGGATCTGGAGCGGGAGAGGGGGATTACTATTAAAGCTCAAACGGTGAGGTTATACTATCCCGCAGAAAATGGAACAACCTACATTCTCAATTTAGTAGACACTCCAGGACATGTGGATTTCACCTATGAGGTTTCACGAAGTTTAGCTGCCTGTGAAGGGGCGCTCCTGTTAGTAGATGCTTCACAAGGAGTAGAGGCACAGACCTTGGCCCACTTCTATATGGCGTTAGATAATAATCTAGAAGTGCTTCCGGTACTCAACAAGATTGATTTGCCTAATGCTGATATAGCCAGGGTTAAACGGGAACTTGAAGAGATAGTAGGACTTAAGTCAGACGATGCACTGCTGGTGAGTGCCAAAGAGGGCTTAGGTATTAAAGAATTATTAGCGTGTATTGTTGAGAGAATCCCCCCACCTTTAGGAGATCCAGAGGCACCACTTAAGGCTTTGATTTTTGATAGCTGGTATGATTCCTATCAGGGCGCAGTGGTGTTGGTGAGAATCGTAGATGGGATGATGAGGAAAGGCATGCAGATTCAAGTAATGTCCTCAGGGAAGGTTTTTGAGGTAAGTCAGATGGGGTACCTTAGCCCTGAAATGGTGGAAACTGAGCAACTGCGTACAGGGGAGATAGGCTTTGCGATGGCGGGGATGAAAGACATAGCAGAGGTTAAAATCGGCGATACCATAACTGATGCAGCTCGTCCTACTGCCAGTTCCCTTCCTAGATTTAACCCATTGCAACCAATGGTGTTTTGTGGTTTCTACCCTATTGATTCTGGGGACTATGAAAAGGTGAGAGAGGCATTGGAAAAACTCCACTTAAACGATAGCTCTTTCAGCTACGAACCTGAGGTATCTCATGCCTTAGGATTTGGTTTCAGGTGTGGCTTTTTAGGATTACTCCACATGGAGATTATCAAAGAACGCCTCGAGAGAGAGTATCAGATAACGCTGGTGATAACCCTTCCCACCGTGGTGTATAAAGTAACCACGACTGATGGTGAGGTGGTGATGGTTGATAATCCGGTTGAGCTTCCACCCCCGCACTGCCTTTCCCAGATTGAGGAGCCTTACGTGCTTGCCTCACTACACCTCCCCGGTGAGTATGTAGGAGCGATATTAAAGCTCTGTGAGGAGAGGAGGGGAACACAGCGGAAGATTGAGTACCACAGTGCCCAAAGAGTAGTGATCACCTATGAACTGCCCTTGAGTGAAATTATCATAGATTTTCATGACCGATTGAAATCACTCACGCGGGGATACGCTTCACTCGATTACGAGTTTCTGCACTTTAAATTATCTTCCCTGGTGAAACTGGATATCCTGATCAATGGTGAAGTGATAGATGCCTTATCGCTCATTGTCCCTCAGGAGAAGGCATATCTTCAGGGGAAAGAGTTATCTAGCAAGATGAGAAAAATTATTCCTCGCCAGCTCTTTGAGGTAGTGATACAGGCAGCGATAGGGAGCAGAATCATCGCGAGAGAAACGGTGAAGCCGTTGAGGAAAAACGTAACCGCCAAGTGCTACGGAGGCGATATCACTCGGAAGAGAAAACTGCTTGAGAAGCAAAAAGAGGGGAAGAAAAAAATGAAGCGAGTAGGGAGGGTAGACATTCCTCAATCGGCATTTTTAGCTTTGATGGAGTTGAAAGGGAAAACCTAGAAGAGTAAGGCAGTGAGTTCACGAGGTTAAAGGGTACAGGATTTAGATGCTGTAGGTTAGGCACAGAGAGGAGAATCGATGAGAAAAAAGGGTGCTCTAAGAGAGAATATAGAAGCCGTTGCGATAGCCATAGTGCTCGCCTTGATTATTAGGACATTGGTGGTGCAAGCGTTTAAGATTCCTTCAGGCTCAATGGAACCTACCTTATTAGTGGGCGATCATATTCTGGTTAATAAGTTCATCTATGGTATCAGAATTCCCTACACCGATATTAAATTCTTTGATTTCAGGAAACCACAGCGGGGTGAGGTGGTAGTGTTCGTCTATCCTAAAGATGAGAGTAAGGATTTTATTAAGAGAGTGGTAGGGGTTGGAGGTGATAAGATTTACATCAAGGATAAACAAATTTATCTCAATGATGGATTGTATAGTGACCCCTACGGAGTGTATGCTGATTACACCATAATTCCGGGGCAGGTTCAGCCAAGGGATAATTATGGTCCCATCGTGGTTCCCCAGGGTTATTTATTTGTGATGGGTGATAACCGTGATCGCAGCGCTGATAGTAGATTTTGGGGATTCGTAAGTTTAAACAAGGTGAAAGGTAAGGCGTTTATGATTTACTGGTCATGGGGGGGCTTTATGCGTGACATCAAGTGGAGGAGGATAGGGCAATTAATTCATTGAAAAGACCTTCATCTGAAATCTTACGTGAGTGAACGAGCACTAGATCTAGATACTGTACCTTAGGGATGTGATGAGGTAGGATGAGAGAAAATTCTATTTGACTTTTTCTCACTATAAGGTACTATACTGTAAAGCCTTTAATTTGATCCTGTGAGATTAAAAAGGTTATGATGACCATGAAAAGAGTATCCCCTATATCCCCCTTGCCTGGTGAAGCGAGGGGGATTTTTTTAAGGAGCTATAATGGAGAAGAGTAAGGTAACGTTGATCCAAAGTAAGGAAGAGATAGAGAAAGGTTTGAAAAGGATTGCCCATGAGATACTGGAGAAGAACCGGGAGGGAAAAGACCTGGTGCTCATTGGTATTATGAAGCGGGGGGTCACCATTGCCACCAGACTCTCATCCATGATAAAGGAAATCAGCGGATTTGAAATTCCGATAGGGGCGTTGGATATCAACCTCTATCGGGATGACCTTTCAGAAGTGGCTTCACAACCAGTATTGAGAAAAACTGAGATTCCCTTTTCGGTGAGAGACAAGAGGGTAATTCTGGTTGATGATGTACTCTATACGGGGAGGACGGTCAGGGCAGCGTTGGATGCTATTATAGACTTAGGGCGTCCCTGCGTTATCCAGCTGGCGGTGTTACTTGATCGAGGGCATCGGGAATTACCCATCAGGGCCGATTATGTGGGTAAGAATGTTCCCACCTCTCGAAAGGAGTTGATTGAGGTAAGGCTGGTGGAGGATGATGGCGTTGACGAGGTGATTGTACAGGAGGAAAAACAGTATGCCGCTACAGAGTAAAGATCTTCTCACCATAGAACAATTGAGCGTGGATGAGATTACTCTCATTTTGGACACCGCTGATTCCATGAAAGAAATCTCGACCAGAGACATCAAAAAGGTTCCTACCTTACGGGGGAAGACCATTATTAATTTATTCTACGAGCCGAGCACTCGAACCAGGACCTCTTTTGAGATAGCGGGGAAGAGACTCAGTGCAGATGTGATCAATATTTCAACTTCAGTGAGTAGCGTGGTGAAGGGGGAAACACTTAAGGATACTGGCAAGAACTTGCAGGCGATGAATCCTGATACGGTGGTGATTAGACATGCAGCAGCAGGAGCTGCCAAAATTCTTGCAGACTCACTTTCAGCTTCTATCATCAATGCGGGAGATGGAGCGCACGAACATCCTACCCAGGCACTGCTTGATGTGTTTACTATGAGGGAAAGGAAGGGAACGATTGCAGGACTTCAGGTAGCGATCATTGGTGATCTTTCCCATAGTAGAGTGGCACGTTCAAACATTCATGCCTTGAATAAATTGGGAGCCGAGGTTGTGGTGTATGGCCCCCCTACCATGATTCCTCCCCGCATAGAGATGATGGGGGTGAGAGTCGCTCAAAGCATTGATGATGCCATCAGGAGTGCAGATGTCATTATGATGTTGAGAATCCAGCTTGAGAGACAGAGTCAATTTCTCTTCCCGTCGCTAAGGGAATATTCAACCTTTTTCGGTTTGAATGGAGAGCGGCTCACCCATGCTAAGGAAGATGTGCTCATCATGCATCCTGGTCCCATCAATCGCGGGGTCGAGATTTCTCCCGAGGTTGCTGATGGCCCCTATGCGCTTATACTGGAGCAGGTAACCAATGGGGTGGCGGTGAGGATGGCCTTGTTATACCTCTTGATCGGGAAATAGGAGGAAGAAATGTTACTGATAAAAAATGGAAGGGTTATTGATCCTGCGCGTGCGGTAGATGACGATCTTGATCTGCTCATAGATCAGGGAAAGATTGTGGAGCTCACCCGCAGGAACGAAACACACAAGAGGGAAGGTGTGTCACAGAGTATTGATGCCCAGGGAATGATTGTGGTTCCTGGACTCATTGATATGCACGTTCACTTGAGGGAACCAGGCCATGAATATAAAGAAACCATCAAAACGGGCTGTCAAGCTGCAGCGTGGGGTGGTTTTACTTCTATTGCCTGCATGCCCAATACCACTCCAAGCAATGACACGCACGCGGTAACTGACTATATTCTGGATAAGGCACGAGGTGAGGGATGTGTGAACGTCTTCCCCATCGGTGCGATTACCAAGGGCTTGCAGGGCGAAAGCCTTGCCGAGATGGGAGAGCTGAAAAATGCAGGAGTGGTAGCGGTGTCTGATGACGGCACAACGGTGAGCAATAGCGAACTCATGAGGCGGGCTATGGAGTATGCGAATAATTTTGACTTGCTTGTTATTTGCCATTGTGAAGACTCGCTTCTGGTAGCTCATGGGGTAATGAATGAAGGATATACTGCTACCCGATTAGGACTAAAGGGAATTCCCAGTGCTGCCGAAGAAATAGTAGTGGCACGAGATATCCTCTTAGCCGAGCTCACCGGTTGTCGCATTCACATTGCCCACGTGAGTACTGCAGGGTCAGTAAGAATTATTCGTGAGGCTAAATCCCGGGGGATAAAGGTAACGGCAGAAACCGCACCGCACTATTTCAGTTTGAGTGAAGAGGCGTTAGAATCGTTTAATACCAACTTGAAGGTGAATCCTCCCTTAAGAAGTGTGAGGGATGTAGAGGCGATCAAAGAAGGTCTTAAGGATGGAACGCTCGATGTGATTGCCACCGATCATGCACCCCACTCTTCCTTGGAGAAAGAGGTCGAGTTTGATTACGCCTCTACCGGCATGGTGGGATTAGAGACCGCGTTACCTCTCTCCCTTCGTTTGATACAGGAAAGGCTTTTCACTGTCCCGGAGCTAGTTCGTAAGTTGACTGCTCACCCGGCAAAGATATTGAATATTGCCAAAGGAACTCTTGCGCCGGGCGCTGACGCTGATATTACTATCATAGATTTATCAGCGAGGAAAAAGGTAGATGTGCATCAATTTAAATCTAAGAGCAGGAACTCCCCTTTTCATGGGTGGGAGTTGGAAGGCGAGGCGCGCTACGTCGTGGTAAAAGGCAGAGTGATCAAGGGTCCAGGTGGTCTTGCGGTGTAGCACAGGAGTTGGGTGATGCAGTGAGGTGTAGGTATGGCAAGCATTTTAGTAGTAGATGATGAAGCTGGCATACGAGAGTTTCTGCAGATTATGCTGGAGAGAGAAGGGTATGAGGTTTCGTGCGCTGCTCATGGTCGGGAGGCACTCAACTTTTTTGAAAAAACGAAATACGATGTGGTGCTCGCTGATATCAGAATGCCCAAGGTGAATGGGTTTGAGGTATTATCTAAAATAAAAGAAGTTTCCCCGGAAACCCGGGTGATTATGATTACTGCATTCGCCTCATTCGAATCAGCAGTAAAGTCGATGAAGGATGGTGCGTATGATTATATCACCAAGCCGTTTAATGTAGATGAAGTCAAGATGACCATAAAAAATGCGTTGCAGAAGAGGGAAGCTCCAGGGGAAACCGCACCCAGGAGAAAAGGAGTTGAGGGAACGAGAATATTTGAAGATATGCTCAGCGCCAGCCCGGAGATGCACAAGATTTTCGATTTAATTCCTAAAGCGGGTCTATCAAAAGCAAATGTGTTGGTCACTGGAGAAAGCGGTACTGGTAAGGAACTGGTGGCACAAGCGATTCATAGAAATAGTCCCCGAGGTGAAGAAGCTTTCGTCATCATAAATTGCGGGGGAGTTCCCGAACAGCTTCTCGAAAGCGAGCTCTTCGGCCACAAGAAGGGATCGTTTACAGGTGCGGTTACTGATAAAATGGGCCTCTTTGAAGCAGCCCATAAGGGGACCATCTTTCTTGATGAGATAGGGGATTTACCGCTGTTGCTTCAGGTGAAGTTGCTGAGGGTAGTTCAGGAAAAGTCATTTAAACCGGTGGGTGGAACACAGGAAGTGAATGTTGATGTGAGAATTATTTCAGCAACCAATAGAGATTTAGAGAAGAAGGTTATTACAAGGGAATTCAGGGAAGACCTTTTCTACCGCTTGAATGTGATTAACATCCACGTTCCTCCTTTACGTGAAAGAACAATGGATATCCCGCTTCTCGCCCAGCATTTTCTTGAGAAGTATTCCCGGGCATCTGGCAAGGAGATCTGCAACATCTCTTCTTACGCGCTCAAAGTGCTTCTCGATTATAGCTTTCCTGGTAATGTGCGTGAGCTTGAAAATATCGTGGAACGAAGTGTTGCACTGGAAACCTCCAGTATCATTCTTCCAGAGAGCCTTACCCTCTCACGCTTTAAAAGAGAGGAGATACGAGATGAGATAGTCGGCGTTACTATTCCCGCTGAGGGGATTAATCTGGACGACGCACTAGGAAAGTTAGAGAAACACTTACTGCTTAAGGCGCTCGAGAAAGCCAATGGCGAAATGAAACGAGCGGCAAAACTACTTACTATTCCCTATCGTTCCATCCGTTACCGATTAGAGAAATATGGGATCAAGGATGGCAAAGGTGAGGTAGACGATGACCCCTCTTAATACTATTGAAGAATCCCGAGCGATGATTCTTGGAAGGATTAAGTGGCTAATGATTTTACGATTGGTCTTAGCCACTTTCTCTTTAGGTACCGCGGCGCTCATTCAAATTACCAAAAGTATGTCGTATGTAGATCCTTACCTCATGTCTCTCTACGTCATTATTGGAATGGTATATGCCTTGAATCTCTTCTACAGCTTTATTTTTAATAAAGTTAAATCGTTGGTGACGTTTACCTATACTCAGTTTTTTATGGACATTCTTCTGATCACCGGTCTGGTAAATGCAACGGGAGGCGTCAGGAGCGTGTTTTCTCTCTTTTACTACCTTTCTATTATGGGGGCAAGCATCATCCTCTATCGCAGGGGTGGGATTATTGTAGCTTCTGCAAGTAGTATCTTCTATGGTCTCATCATTGATCTGGAATACTATGGGATATTTCAACCACTCTATGGACCACCTCAAGGTGAACTCTATGGTATTCCCACGCTCCTTTTTCGAATGGCGATGAATATTACCGCGTTTTATCTCATGGCCATTTTAAGCAGTTTTCTTTCGGAGCAGGCTCGAAAGTCGCAAGCAGCTCTTACCGTCAAAGAGATTGATTATCGCACCTTAGAAGCGCTTCATCGTAATATTGTGGGAAGTATCAATAGTGGGTTGCTTACCATTGACGAGGGGAGAAAGGTTACCTTCATTAATAGGGCTGCAGAAGAAATCACCGGATTGAGCCTCGCTGAGGTGTATGGGGTAAGAATTGATGAAATTATACCGGGCATGGAAAAGGTTGAACAGGATTCTCGAGGGTTAAACTATAGTGAGCAACGTCAACGTTTCGAGATGTCTTTCACACGTCCTGACGGAAGGCTAGTGCATCTTGGGTTTTCCAGATCGATTCTTAAGAATAGTGAAGGTACTCGCCAGGGGGAAATTTATATTTTCCAGGATGTGACCAGACTCAAAGAAATGGAGGAACACGTCAAGCTGGTAGATCGACTTGCGGCGATTGGAAAGTTGGCTACAGGGATGGCACATGAAATTCGTAATCCACTTGCATCGTTAAGCGGATCTATTCAGGTTCTGAGAGATGGGGTGAGGCTTGACTCAGATAATCAACGGTTACTAGAAATTATATTACGAGAGACGAACAGGCTGGATCGGTTACTATCTGATTTCATTCTTTTTGCTCACCCAGACGACAGAAGCAAGGAACTGATCGAACTTAATAGGCTTATTGAAGATACCATTCAACTCTTCTCATATAATCCACACTATCGTAATGTGAGTGTTGCTCACGATCTGCAGGGAAGTATTATGGTAGAAGCTGATGCGCACCAAATAAAACAAGTATTTTGGAATCTCTTTATTAATGCTGCTCAGTCTATGGACAATAGGGGAGAGCTCATGGTGAGCACTCACAAAGTATACCGTAACTCTTTAAGTGAAGAAGTAAAGTCTCGCCTTGCTCCCTCTTTCCATGAACTATGGTCCCAAATAGTTGTTACTGATACAGGTTGTGGCATAGCTAAGGAGTTCCTCGACAAAATTTTTGATCCTTTTTTTACCACTAGGGATCGTGGCATTGGGTTGGGTCTCGCCATCGTGTACCGCATTATTGAAAGCTATCGAGGAATAATTTTAGTACGAAGTCGGGTCAATAAGGGCACTACCTTTACTATCTACTTACCACTCACTTCAAGTACCATACAAGCTTTATAATTGAAATGGCATTCTGCTACACAGGTATGGTCTGATGGTAAATGCTTTGCTTAAGCGATATCGTCGCGATTTTCTGTTTTTATTGATCCTACTCGGGGTGGTGGTTCTCTATTTTTCACCTGTAATCTTTTCAGATAATACGTTTGCTTCCCGAGATATCTATAAATTTTTTAACCCCCGACAATTTTTCGCTGCTGAAATGGTTCGCAGTGGTGAAATTCCCCTCTGGAATCCCTATGTGGCCTGTGGTGTCCCCTTCCTTGCTAATCTTCAATGTTCCATTTTCTATCCTTTAAGTAGTATCTATTACATTCTGCCCTTTCAACTGGGTTTTAAATACTTCATCATCATTCACTATTTCCTGGGCAGTTGTTTTATGTACCTTTTAATGCGCTATTGGGGTTATAGTCACTATGCAGCGCTTCTTTCAGGTATAGTATTTAGTTTTGGTGGATATCTGGCGTCTCTATTAGATTATGTTGCCTTTTTAACTTCTTGTATTTGGCTTCCACTGGTTCTCTTACTATTTGATAAATGTCTTAAGGAACTGAATTTCACTTATGCTATTCTTTCAGGGATTGCTATTTCGCTACAAATTTTTGGGGGTGATCTATCTTTTTATCTTATATCAACTTTTATGTTGCTTTCTATTTATCTAGCCTTTCATTTGGTGAATAGGACGTTAACTCATATTCAAAGGTTGAGGATGGTCAGGTTATTCATTGTCGCATGGCTGGTGGGTTTGACTCTTCCCATGGTGATGATAGCACCGTTTATCGAATTCGTGAGTTTATCAACAAGGGTGAAAGGATTAACCTATGCAGCTGTTACCAAGTGGTCTTTCAACCCCCTTGAGTTGTTAGAGCTTTTGATTCCGTATCTTTTTGGTAAACTTGTTCCTTTCACAAGATGGTGTGGCCAACAGTGGCTTGATACGATTTATATAGGAATACTTCCACTACTACTCGTCCTCATGGGAGTGTTATGTACAAGGGGTAAGCTCATACATGTCATTGTAACCACAAGCTTCATTTCTCTACTGCTCTCATTCGGTCAGTATAACCCCCTTTTCCCACTGATTTATAAGTATTTCCCTCCCGTTACCTTAGTTCATTTTCCAGTAAAATTCTTTTACTTAGTGCATGTTTCCCTTTCTCTTCTTGCGGGCATGGGAGTGGAATGGTTGTGCGTATCTTCAAATTTAAAAAATAGACTTGCAAGAATTATTACTTTAATGGCCGCGTGTGGTGGAGCTTTTCTCTTGATGTATGGAGCACTCATTATTGAAAAAGATAGCGCAATCTCTTTACTCGACAGATTTTCTTCATCTCTTTTTGGGTTTAACCTGTTTTATCGACATGATCCGGAAGTGGTGTACTATGGCATTGTAAGCAGTTTTTCAAATATGCTCGTTATCTATGGCACACTAGTTATTATTTTTTTTCTTTTTATAAAACAAAGGATCAGGAGAGGAATGTTTAAGTGTATGCTACTCATTATGCTTGTGCTCGATCTTTTTCTTATCGCAAAACCTGATGACCCCATCATACCATCAAATCTTTATACTTATGAAAACAACACCGTAAGATTTTTAAAGGCTGATAGTTCACCTTATAGGATATTTTCACTTGGGACCAGGCCTTTTCATACGTATCTCAATGAGCCAGGGGTGCCTTTTACCACTATGTTTAGATTACATCAGGATACCCTTCATCCAAATTTAGGTATGTATTTTCATGTGTTTGACATAGATGAGTTTTCAGAAATAAAACGGCAGGAGTACTATCAAATCTTTAAACCTCTTACAGAGCATATTGTAAAAAAAGAGTTAAATGAACGGGAAGTACATTATATTAAAAAAGTTTTGGATATTATGAGCGTGAGGTATGTTATTGGTTACGAAGAGGTACATCATCCTGATTTAACTCTTATCAAAGGTAAAAAGTGGTTTAAGATTTATGAGAACAGAGGGTATCTGCCGCGGGTATATCTTGTCCCCTATGCAGTGGTTCACCAGGATAATAAAACGCTTCTCAATAGTTTATGCAGTGATCAATTCGATCATAGAAATTCCATTCTCATTACTACCGATGAACATGAAAAGATTAAAGAGGAGTTCACCAAGGATCAAAGCAATCAGACAGATATATTTCAAGGTGAAGCCCACATCATCGCCTATACTCCCCAGGAGGTAACAGTAGCGGCAACAAGCAATGCTCCTTGTTTTTTAACATTAACTGATAACCACTACCCAGGATGGAAGGTGTATGTTGATGGGGTAGAGAAGACCCTGTTTCACTCTAATTATATCTTTAGGGGTGTAGTTATGGGGAGTGGTGAGCACGTGGTACGATTCTCCTTTCAACCTCTGAGCTTCAGAATAGGAGCAGTAGTAAGTCTCGTGATGCTGTTATTTATTGTAATGTATTTCATCTTGCATGGCAGATCTCTAGCGTTACAAGGCCAACTACCACAGAGGTGAGCACAAGGCTGGCTGAGAGAGGGCATGGTGGCCCTCCGCTATCGTGGTGTGTTGAGTCGGCTTTTGTGGTAAATCTTTTTTTACGGGGTCATAAAGGTACGTTTCTAGTTGCTGCTTTTCCACTGAAAAATCTTTTCTTCCATCTCTTGTCCTTCAAGGCGTTGGTCCTTTCATATTTTAAAGATTTCTAAAACTCTAGGATAGTGTACGTGCGTCATTGAACTCTTTTATTTCTTGGTACGCAATGACTAGATGACGGTGTGATAAAAAATGTCATTTTTTAATGAAAATGCAAGCTGGATATTTAACAAAGGCAAAGAATATCAATCAGTTGAAAAAATAACACCGATGGCCTGATTATTGCTTTTAAATAGTTGAGTTACTTTTATTAAATTTTTTAGGTGCGTAATAATGAATAGGAAACATGAAAAGGCTTTCACATTGATAGAGTTGATGATTGTAGTTGCTATTATTGGTGTCTTGGCGATGGTAGCAGTTTCAAGTTTTATCACCTATCGCAATAAGTCAAGAATCTCAGCACGAGTTGTTGATTGCGAATCTATTAGGAGTGCCTTTGCGTCATTTGCCGTGGATACTGTGGGAAATAGTTTTCCCGCAGCTATTGCCAATTGGGCGGCTCTCCATAGCATTGCTACATCAAATGGTGCATCTCTTAAGTCCTCTGAGGAAGAAGCTGAGATGTCGTTGGTAAATTATACTGCTACTGCCGACACCACTGATGCCAATATCATCATCGATTACCAAATTGAATTTAGGGTAACAGGCGTTTCAGCTCTTATGGATGGCTCAACTATTATAGTGAGGCCTTCAGGAATTTTCAAACAGACGGCTTCGCCTTAATAATAGTAGTAGCTTTTTTATGGCAAAAAATGTCACCTTATGAAAAAAAAGGTCAATAGTTTATTAATAGAAATGAGCTTTATAAATTTAACTATTCAAATAAAAAGCATTTTTACTAAAAGTTATTTTTGGTATGGATATTGCTCTATAGTTTATAGAAAAAATTGCTTAGATAACTAAAGCTCACTAAATGAAAGGGGGTGAAGGTGTAGGATAGATCAAATTAAAACGGTTAACATCTAACCTGAGGAGGTAATTACAATGTTATCTAAAATAAGAATGAGAGAAGAAAAGGGTTTTACCTTGATTGAATTAATGATTGTGGTAGCTATCATTGGTATCCTCGCTGCTATTGCGGTGCCAAACTTTATTACGTATAGGAATAAGTCAAGGATAGCTGCGCGGATTGCAGACACTGAATCTATTAGATCTGCTTTTGCGAGCTACGCCTCTGATTCAACCGGGAATACCTTTCCTAATGCTGTTACTGTTTCAGACTGGGCAACGCTATCGTCGACTTCAAGGAATAATGGGGCAACCTTGACTACGGATGAGAGTGATTCGGGAATGTCATTCGTCGCGTATACCCCTCAAGCTGATACCACCGATGTCAATGTTATCGTTGACTATCAGATTGAGTTCAGGGTAACCGGCGTTCCTGACGACATGCAAGGGTCTACCATTGTGGTGAGCCCTTCGGGCATCTTTAAACAAACAACCTCCTAATCGATACCTTGATGGTAGCATCGTAATAAAAACGGCGGCTTAATGCCGCCGTTTTTATTAGGTAGCGCATGAAAAACATTTTTTATTATAAACTACTCGAATTAATTATTTACTATGCTCTTTTTTTTCTTATTGTAATCGTGCCCCTTCTTATTAATCCTACCGCCTATGATTTCTGGTATAAGCCAAAAATAGAATCAGTGTACGTGTTAGTTCTTATTATTGGGGTATCCTGGTTGATTAAGGCAGTAGTATTCGATAGGTCTTTTAAGTGGCAGCATCCGCTATTCACCCTGCCTTTTCTGCTTTATGCCCTCGCTGCAGCAATTGCTACCTTGTATTCAGTAGATTTTCGAAGGAGTGTATATGGTGAGGTATTACGTGAGGAGGGATTCATCACCATTTTTTCTTATCTTGCTATGTTCTTTTTAATCTCCACACAGGTTGTGTCGAGAGCGCAGATCACTACATTACTTTTTGGCCTGGTTATTTCAACCACGCTCGTTGCATCATACGGTTTATTCCAATATCTGTGGTTTAATCCTACTGCGCATTTTTTTCTTCCCTCAACGGTAGGAAGGGTGGGGAGTACGATGGGCAATGCGAACTTTTTAGGTAAGTATCTTGTGCTCACCCTCCCACTGGTGATGTCTCTCTGTTTGTGGGTAGACTCTCTGAAAAGTAAGATGTTTCTTTTGGGCTGCATCTTCATAGGCAGTGCCTGTTTGGTAGTTACCTTTACCCGGGCAAGCTGGTTAAGTTTCCTCGCAGGGTATTTGATTTTTCTCTTGATGATTGGACGACATCGTCTCCTTAAACAGCAAAGGATACCGCTGCTGATAGTAGGTATAGTTCTGCTCTTGAATGTACTACTCTTTAACTACTGCACGTTTCCAGGTTCTGAAGAAGCAGAGAGGGCATCAAGAAGTACTCGCGGAAAGGTGATGGAGAGAGTACTTTCAGGCAGGGATGTAAAAAAAAGTGAAGGGATAGCGACCCGGTGGTTTGTGTGGAAAAAGACTTTACTGTTGATCGAAACGCATCCTTGGTGGGGCTACGGACCTGAAAATTTTGAGAGGGCTTTTAAAAAATTTAACTTGGAATATGCTCGGACATTTGGCGACTATGTGATTATCGATCGGGCTCATAATAATTACCTCGATGTCGCCGTATCCTGTGGCATCGCTGGCCTGGCTGCATACCTTTTTATCCTTAGTACCTTTTTTTATTATATAGTACAATTAATAAACTCTGAAGATGGGAAAGGGAGGATACTCCTCATCGGGATTTTTGCGGGGTGGTGTGGTTATCTCGTCAATGATATTTTTGTTTTTAGTGTGGTATCGGTTGCCCCTACCTTCTGGTCTCTAATGGGGCTTGCCGCTGCGTGGGGAAAGTTCAAATCGTAACTACCCTTTTCTTCTTATAGAGTCATTGTGTGCGAGGTTGAGTAAAGGTGCTTTTATAGGAGTTTTGAATAATGTTCCCGCGGATATGTATGGTGATAGCCCGATATTATCCCTCTGTGGGTGGCGCAGAGGTTCAGGCAGGACTTTTAGCACAACAGCTGAAAAAAAGAGGCTATCAGGTTTCAGTGGTTACCATGAAGCTACCTCAGCGAAGGGGTTATGAGGAAATCGATGAAATCCCGGTATACAGATTAACTACAGTTGCTCATGGTACCTGGGCATCCTTTACCTTTATGTGTTCACTTTTATGGTTTTTAGTAATGCAGAGGAGAAGGTATGATATAGTTCACATACATCTTGCGTCCTCACCGGCGGTGGTGGGAGCTATTGTGGGAAGGATTTTGAGGAAGAAAATACTCATCAAATTAGGTGCAAGCAGAGCGCTCGGTGATGTGAAGGCTTCACGGAGAACTCTTGTAGGCAGATGGAAACTCGCCCTTTTAAAAAGGTATGCGCACTTTTTCATTTGCACCAATAGAGAAATTATTGAGGAATTAATTCAGGAAGGTTTTGATGCGCACAAGACTGGATTTATTCCCAATGGGGTGAATGTAGAAGAATTTTCACCTGTGAATGAATACGAGAAGATTAAAAAGAGGGAGGCGCTAGGGTATGGTGCTGCGTCTATAGTAACTTTCGTGGGGCGGCTCGAAACTCAGAAGTCCGTGGATGTGTTACTCAATGCGTGGGCGCAGGTTGTACGAAAGATTCCTGATGGGATGCTTTTTATTATAGGCGATGGCTCCCAAAGAAACTATTTAGAAAATGTATCCTACGAAATGGGAATGACGCACGCAGTTACATTTTTGGGAGAGGTGCCACGAAGAGTGGTGAGGGAGTACCTTCAGATAAGTGATGTTTTTGTACTTCCTTCTGTTGCTGAAGGTTTATCGAATGCATTGCTTGAGGCAATGTCGGTGTCTCTCCCGGTGATAGCAACCAACATTGGAGGAAACAATGAAGTTGTTGATCATCATAAGACGGGAATACTCGTGGAGGTAGCTGACATTGAAGGGTTCACAGAGGCACTCTGTACGTTACTCTATGATCATAAGAAAGCGAGGGAATACGGTAGTGCGGGAAGAAAAAAAATTGAAGATGATTATGCTATAGATGCGGTTGCTCTCAACTATCAAAAAATATACGATGAACTTTTACAAGGAACTCCTTGATAGGATTGAATGAAGTATAGACTACTCGATTTCATAGCATGTCCGCTTTGTAAGGGTGAGTTGCAGGTTGAGGTAGTAAAGGAAGAGGAAGTAGCTCTCCCCTTCGTTTTCCCCTCTACAAAAGAGCCATGTAAAAAACGGTGCTATTTTAGGGTTAACAATTGTGAACTCTGTTTAAAAAGCGAGATCAGAGAAGGGGTGTTGAGGTGTTCCTGTGGTCAGCACTATCAGATCATGGAGTGTATCCCGGTGTTACTGCCGACCCCTGAGTTTACCACGAATGGCGATTCCCCGCGCGTGGGTAAGGAAAGTGAAACGATGCCGTTTATACTCAGAACACAAAAAAGTTTTGGGTATGAGTGGCTTCGCTATGAAAGCAGCTCCGAGAGAGAGGAAGAAGCGGTATTTTTATCTGATTCACAACTGGCTCAACCCGCATTTCAAGGGAAACTAGTATTGGACGCGGGCTGTGGAATGGGGAGGTTTACCCGGCTTGCAGGCATGTGGGGATCGGAAGTTATCGGAATAGATTTTAGTGAAAGTGTCCGTAAGGCTTATCACCTCACGCGAGGGTGTGGGTTGGTCCACATTATGCAGGGAGATCTTCTAAAACTTCCACTTCGTGAAAAACAATTTGATATTATTTATAGTCTGGGAGTATTGCACCACACCCCTTGCCCGAAGCACGCCTTTATAAATCTCACTCACTGTTTAAAAAAAGGTGGCATTATCTCTCTATGGGTATATGGGAAGGCTGGAAATTTTAAGGATTTTACCACCAACCCATTGCGAGACGATAGAGTGAAGTACCTACAAACTCCTTTGGCAAAAAAAACTTACTGGTTCATAGTGCTGGTGAGGGAGGTGTGTTATCAACTCATCAGGATGATTACTACCAGAATGCCCATTCCTTTTCTTTACGCCTTCTGTTATGTGCTTGCCGCGGTGGGAACCATACCCTACCTTAAGTACCTCACCGCATCTACACATCATCGTTTCACCACCAGAGTTCAGGAGAATTTTGATTGGTTTTCTCCTGCCTATCAAAGTCATCACACCAAAGAAGAGGTAGGGGGTTGGTTTGAGGAGGTTGGGTTCACTGATCTATCCCTATTACGGCACGGCTTTATTCCTAAGGTGGGATTGCGGGGTAAACTCAGATGAGCAGAATCACACCAGGGTGTTTCCCAGAATACTCGGTGTGATAAGGTAAGTGAGCAGATTAGCAGTTGCTCCGTCAGAGGGATAAAGCCGCCATTTGGTTTATCAATACCATTCCTCAGCGGGGTTCTTTTTTCTCCCTCTTAAGACGGTATGCACATTTTTCGTGTTAAGAGCTTCACGACGGTGGGTAAAAAGTACCCTCATCTGGTGAGGGGGATAAAAAGATGCTCAAGCAAGCGCTGGGAACAACCGATAATGGTAGTGATCAACCGTAAACATTCAGCAGTGTATAATTTATGGAGATTGTTGACTTTTTCCACATTTTGCCGCACAATGGTTATGAAGAAATACCTATGAGGCACAGGAGAAGAAATTTTAAAAGGCTACCTTAGCACGAAAATAAGGAGGCACCGCTAGTGCACAGCAATTTACCAGTAGCTGTCTACACCCCTGATTCCAGGCAGCCGATGTTTACTCAGGTGCTCAAAGAGATATGGCGAGATTTGAAAGCTTCTCGCGAGCTCGCCTGGCGATTGATGGTACGGGATATACGCGCGCACTATCGACAGTCGCTGTTAGGGATAGGATGGTCGTTTATACCGCCACTGGTTACTGCATTAATTTTCATCGTTCTCCATAGTCGCAAAATAATCGCTCTTAATGAAACCTCCCTCCCCTATCCCGTTTTTGCCATAGTGGGTACCGTGTTATGGCACATTTTCGTTTATAGCCTCACGGTACCATTGAAAGTGGTTGGTGAATCGAAACCCCTGCTGTGCAAGATTAATTTCCCCAAGGAAGCCTTGATTCTATCCAGCTTTGGACAGGCGCTATTTAATTTAGGCATTAAAGTGGTGATACTGGTCTTAACCGTTATTCTCTTCAAAATACCACTTACCTGGGGAATGCTTCTCTCACTGGTAGCTATGGTACTTCTCATTTTATTAGGAATCGCGGTCGGTCTGTTGTTCACTCCTCTTGGTATACTCTATACAGATATCGCTCAGGGGTTTACCATTCTTACCACGCTCTGGTTTTTTATCACGCCGGTGGTATATCCTCCACCAGTAGAGTTTCCTCTTTCCCTGGTGGTGATGCTTAATCCCGTTACGCCCATTTTAGTAGGTGCGAGGGAACTCGCCACAGGAGGCGTAGTACATAACCCCATCTTATTTTGTGTAATGAGTATAGTGATTCTACTGTTTCTTTTTATGGCGTGGATTGTTTTTAGGGTATCAATGCCCATAGTGGTTGAAAGATTGAGCGCCTAAAGCAGTGTCTATGAGTGCAGGAGAACCCTTAGTTAAGGTAGAGGATGTTTCAAAAAAATTCTGCAGGGATTTAAAACATTCCCTCTGGTATGGTGTTCACGATCTCACCCGCGCTTTAGTGGGGCACGACAGGAACCGTGGTGAGTTGAGAAAAGACGAATTCTGGGCGATACGGGAGGTGAGTTTCGAACTGAGGCGGGGGGAATGTTTAGGGTTGATTGGTCCTAATGGCGCAGGGAAGAGCACCCTGTTAAAAATGCTTAATGGTATTCTTACTCCCGATAAAGGGAAAATTACCATGAGGGGACGGGTAGGTGCCCTCATTGAACTCGGAGCGGGTTTTAATCCGATTTTGTCGGGGAGAGAAAATATTTATGTGAATGGATCGATACTGGGTCTCTCCAAACGTGAAATAGATAGGAAGTTTGATGCAATTGTCGATTTTGCAGAAATTGAAGAGTTCTTAAATACCCCTGTGCAAAGTTATAGTTCAGGGATGAAGGTGCGGTTAGGTTTTGCAATTGCAGCGCAGCTAGAGCCGGATGTGCTGCTCCTCGATGAAATTCTCGCGGTAGGAGACGCGGGATTTCGGGCTAAGTGCTATGATGCGATTTATTCTATTTTACGCAATGCCACGGTGATTTTTGTAAGCCACAATATGGGATCCATCAATAGAATGTGTAACGCGGTGCTCTTATTGGAGAAAGGTAACGCACGGTTCTTCACCAATCCCGCAGAAGGTATTACCACCTACTTTGATGTTGCTGATCGGTCAAGGGCTACAGGAGGGATGCGCTACAGTGATGGTCAAGCGCTCATTGAGAACCTTCAGATAAAAGGGCGAACGGGGATGGAGGACATTTACTGTGGTAAACCATTTGAGGTATCTTTTGAGCTATGGCTATCACCTAAGATCAGATCAGCTACTGTTACTCTCACTATACTTTCTCGCGATCAAGTACCCCTGGCCTTTACCAGAAGTGAAAAGGGGAGGATTATGAATACCGGGAGGCGGGAAACGGTGCGATTTCTGTCATCTCAGTTGACCCTCTCGCCAGAAAGATATTCGCTCAGTATTACTGTCTTTAATGATGACAAAATGGAACAACTGTTGTGGTACTTTAATGTAGCATCTTTCTTGGTGAAGGGTGAGTTATACTCCGGAGCTCCGGTTACTTTACTGGGAGAGTGGAAGCTATAGCCTTTTTGCACAAGTAGTTCATGTTGCTCACGCGGGTACCAGTTCATAGCATTGCAGGGATATGAGCGTGCAGCTAAGGAATCGAGAACATATTGAGGAATACTCTATATCGGAAGAATGGTATAAGAACAGACGCAGGGGTATTTCTGCAATGCTACGTGTGAAAAACGAAGAGGAGTTTATTAAACCCTGTATAGTTTCTATAAAAGATTTTTTTGATGAAGTGGTTATCGTACTAAATCAATGTACCGATAGCACTCCTCAGATCATTACGCAGCTCAATCTTCCACAGGTAAAGGTGTTTGCCTATCCCTTTGATCTCCACCATAATGGTCCGGGCCATGATCACCTACCAGAGAATTCAGTATATGACAGTTCCTATTTCTATAATTGGACGTTAAGTAAGACTCAGTTTCAGCATGTGTGTAAGTGGGATGGCGATATGGTAGCGTTGCCGAATTTTGATACACGACTGAGAAACATAGTATTGAACACTACTATAGTACGTATCACTGAGTTCAATATTGCGGGAGATGAGTTAGCGTATCTAAGCAGAGAAGCCCCTCGCAACAGCGAACCACGTTTTTTTAAGGTCGCCAGAGACACTTACTATAGGCAAGGAAAACTCTGTGAGGAGTTTACGCATAGTTATGGTGAGCAGGTGCGCACCATGGAAACACCGGTTTTTCTCCATTTTAAAAATGCAAAATCCATGGAAAGTGCAACAAAGCTGTGGCCTGCTCACTGGCGAGAGATCCCACACTTTCAGAAACTTACTTGCAGGAGAATAAAAGGAGAAGTGTATAGAGGAGTTTATCCAGACGCGTTGAGAGAAAAGATCATAGATCGAGCTCTCAAGGCAGCAAGGAAAGGTGGGGAATTGAGAGATGCTGAAGGGGTTATGAAACATTCAGGGGAGCTGCTCTTCCGATTGCGGAATAGAGGTCTGCAAGGAGATATGGTTGAGATGGGACCAGTGTCGAAAACGATGGCCATTTTTTTAAGGGCTCTCATGGAAACACTCTTTCCAGAACACAGGATGTATACTCTTGACCCGTTCACTATAGAGGCAGGGGAAAAGTCTTTTCTCTTGAATGGAGTCAAGAGAGATCATGGGATTGATGAATCTAGTGTAGCAACCACACAAGGCTTGAATAATTACCACCCTCTTACCATCACCTCCACAGACACAGAAGAGGTTGTCCCTGGCTCGGTAATTTTCTCCTTTATTGAGGGGACGCAGATCTGTGGACCCATGAAACATGGTGTTAAGATGTTGTTCGATAAGACCGTGGCAGGAGGAATTATTGCACTGAGTGGTCTTCACCATACTGCAATGCCAGAACTAAAAAGGACGTATAAAGAAATTGTGGGAAGTCATAGAGTAATGCCTGTGGGGGAGGACAGTACTACCCTCTATTTAGTAAAGAAACCTCGTTTTGCCTTTTGTTGGACTTCTTGAATGACAGGGTATCGTAAGGTTAAAGAGGGCAATGCCCTTAAATAATTTCAAGGGTGTGTTATGAAAAACCAGATACTCATAGTGTTTGATTCTCTACGATGGGATATTTTTAAGCAGTCCGATGCCCCTTTCCTTAAAAGCCTGGGCAGGTGGAAAAAGGCATATACCCAGGGAACCTATACCTTGCCTGCCCATATGTCATTTTTTATAGGGAAACTTCCCACCACCTTTGATGAAGAAGATTATTACGATACCGTTGCCACACGCTACAGTAAGAAGGAAAAGAGAACCTATAGAAATACTAAACAGCTCTGGCGTTTAGCTAACCCAGAAGCACCTCGACCATCTAAATATACTCTTGAGGGAGAGAATATTATTTCTGGATTTCGTGAAAAGGGGTATTTTACTATAGGGACGGGGGGAGTGAATTGGTTTAATCCTGATTTGCCTGCGGGAAGAATTTTAACCGCGCCTTTTGAAACATTTAGATTCTTTGGGGGACCACAGTATGCCAGTCATGTCTCAGCAGAGTATCAGATAGCCTGGGTACTTGACTGCGTGCGAAACGCAAAAAGCCCCTACTTTCTTTTCATTAATTTCGGTGAAACCCACCATAGATTTCTCTACAAGAATTGTTCTTGGTCCGGTGAAAAGAATCCCTATGGTGATAGCCGAGAGTGTAGGAGGAGACAAAGGGGGTGTATAGAGTACCTGAGTATACAAGTAGAAACACTGCTCGAACAATTGAGCGATTACGATTTAGTTATCTGTTCTGATCATGGCGAAGCAATGGGGGAAGATGGTTTGTGGGGACACGGTTTTTACCATAAGACCATTCTGGAGGTACCATTATTAGTCAAGGTAAGTGGGGAGGTGTAAGCTAGTGAAAGGTAATTCGTGTCGACTATTTCATCAGTGGACATTTAACTCACTTGAGGTGAAACCTCGCTAATGGGCGCTATTACTTTCTTTGTGTGGGATGATGTGTTGGATTACCAGCTCCTGCTCGCCACCCATTTAAAAGATGCGGGTGTTGAAGTGACTATGATTGTGCAGACAAATGAGGGCGCTCAGAGGTGCTCTCAACACCGGTTGAACTTTGTGATTGCAGAACAGGTCTATAGCTTCTTTACCATAAGGGAGAGAATCGAGCACTGGTGGAAAGGGGTAGCTACAAGTAATTTAGAGCATGTGCACTATAGAGGTTACCAGCTATGGGATATCTGCAGGTATGAACGCACGGTGACTGCGTCAGAAAACGATGTACAATCTTTAACACGCTCTCTGGTACGAGCTGCCGAAGCAATAGAATTTTTTTATCACATTGTTGGTTATCTCAAGCCGGATGTGTTATTGGTGTGGAATGGGCTGTGCCTTCCCACGAGTGCCTTTGTTGAGGTTGCGAAGCAGGAGGGCATCGAGGTGTACTACCAAGAGAGGGGATTTTTTCCAAACACAGTGGTGGTAGATAGATGTGGCGTAAACTTTGCAAGTTATCCCTCGCGATCATGGCAGGCAGTTGAGAACACACTGCAAATGGGGAGCACCCAGGAGAAGGAAACTATGGCGTATATTACTACTCTCCATAGCCTCGGGCAGAGCGTCACCGGCCCTCACCACTACGGTAATGGTAGGGCATTGAGGGAACAACTGCGTATTCCAAAAGAAATGAAAACAGTGCTCTACGTGGCCCAGATTGATACCGATACCAACATCGTGTTGTACACCCCTCACTATAGATCTAATGGAGCACTTATTCAGAAGCTCAATTATATTGTATCACGGTACCGTAACGTGAGCCTTCTGGTGAAGCTCCATCCCGAAGACACCGATAGACGAGAAGAGTTTGAGCACTGTCTCTCTGCCAATGCGATGGTCGTTGGAAATAGTGGGATCCATCCGCTTCTGCAACTTTCTGATATTGTGGTAGTGAGAAACTCTACGGTGGGCTTGGAGGCGCTTACCTATGGTAAACCTGTAGTGGTACTGGGGAAGGCACTCTATTCACACAAAGGGTTCACCTATGATGTAGCAACGGATGAAGAGCTTGAGCACATGCTGAAGTATCTCATAACCCATGATCATGATAGCGTAGCGCTCCAAAAAAGAGTTACACCCTTTCTTTTTTATCTTCTTAGTGGGTATCTCTATTTTATTGATGGAAAGGAAGTATTTGAGGGAAGTAACCGGAGGATTGAGGAAGCTATTGTGGAGACGGTGCGTGGCATGAAGAAGGAAATGCTTTCCCTCAGTGGAGAAAAGGATACCTTTACCACGAGTGTAGCACACTACCTGAAAAAAAGAGTTATCCACAACCGGGGGAAGGAGATGAGCACATACCAGACACCCACCATACTGCTCATCATCTACAATACTCACCTCCCCGTGAACATGGTACTACACCGTTTGTTATCTGCCTCTCAGCAGGGCGGTGAGCTGACCATTATCGGGAATGAAGCGATAGAGAAAAGTGATATCCCACATGCCCGCTTCGCTCGTTTTACTCCTGGTACCCTCATCAGGGTTCTCTTTAAACGATATGACCTGGTGATCTTTACCGCAGCTGATTGTATGAAACTGAGGGTATGGTGCTATCTTGTGCTGGTGCGAGCAAAGAAAAAGATTCTGCTCGATCCCTTTAATCTTACTACCTTTCTCTCCTCGACACTATGGTGACTACCGAGTATCCACTGGTCAGCGTTGTTATACCCACCTACAACAGGGCGAATATGGTAGCACGGGCACTCGAAAGTGTGCTGTGCCAAACCTTTACCCACTACGAAATCATTGTGGTGGATGATGGGAGTACGGATACTACTGAAGCATTGCTTGAGAGCGCCTATAAAGGAAAGATTTTGTATATCAAGAAGGAGCGCAATGAGGGCCTTGCTGCTGCAAGGAATACCGGGATACAAGCTTCACAGGGGGCTTACCTTGCGTTCTTAGACGATGACGACACCTGGCATCCCAAGAAATTAGAGTTGCAGATTGATCTCATGCAGCACAAACCTTCCTTGGGTTTGGTGTACTGTGGCTATTTTCAGGTTGACGATACGGGGAGAGTGGAGGGAGAGGTAAAGCCAACAAAGCAGGGAAAGATCCATGATGATCTATTATGCCGTAACTATATTGTGGGATCAGCCTCAGCAGCCCTTTTGGCGAAAGAGGCATGTTCTCGAATAGGGTATTTTGATGAGACGCTCGCGTCCTGTGAAGATTGGGATATGTGGATACGCATTGCAAAGTACTATGAGATAGATTTTGTGGATCAACCACTGGTGAGCTGTACGTTCCACTCTGAACGTATGAGTAGTAGGTTATCGAACATGGAGAAGGCTACCTTTGCAGTACTTGATAAACACTGGCCTGAGCGTGCTCAGAAGGAACACACCGGCCAGCAGAGGAACAAATTGTACAGTGACCACTGTATCAGTTTTGCGTGGCGATACTACGAGAGAGGGGAGAGGCCATCATTTGATCGATTGATGTATAAGGCGCTTGAGTACTATCACCTCAATACTGTTTTTATCCATGGGAATGATCTCCAGGGGAAAGAAGAAGCACTCTTTGAGATATTCCGTCGGTACTGGGATAACCCCGCCCATGGTGAACAGAGCAAGAAGAGAAGGTGGAGCTTGAGCAGGCACTACCTGCAGCTCGCCTGGGAGTACTATCACCGTGGAGATATGAAAAATTACCGCAGGTGTGTGGGAAAGGTATTTCAGTTTTCTTATCCCCGAGTACCTCTGCGACTGATTATTCCTTTTTTCAAATCATTTTTGGGAAAACCTATTGCTGAGGGGATTCATCAGGTACGAGAGAGACTGATGAAATCATGGTCTGTGTAAAATAATCTTCAACCTGATCCTACAGTGTTTTTTCAGAGGTTTAAAAAGAGAAAAAAGATTGCATTTTGCCTAGGCCATGGATGCGGGTTAGGTAATATGATTCAGGCGCTTCCCGCCATTCAGGCGCTCTCTGAGTCAGGCCACATTGTTGATATGTTTCTTTCTGAGTCTGCCTATGGCGATATGACCGAGGTGGTGAGGGGGCAACCCTATCTGCGTCATATTTATGAAAATACCTATGATAATGAAGAAGAGTTATATGATCTGTGTGTTGTTTCGTTTCTCTCACCGCATCGGGTTGCTAATGCGAGAAGCTACCTCAAGCTCACCACCCCATGGAAGAAGAGATCAGAGTATGAGCAGTATTGTGGGGTAGCCCAGAAGTTAGGTGCACGAACATTTACACCACCCCGATTGAATAGGGCACCTATTGATTTTAAACTTACCCCAGTAAGTATTGTCATTCACGCAGGGTGCTCAAAGAAGAAGATGTGGGAAAGGAAGCGGTGGCCACACTATCACGCGCTGATAGAACTCCTCTTAAAGGATGGGTGTAATGTGTATTGTTGCGGCAAAGAAGATGAGGGTATCGATCATCCAGGTGTTACGGCATATCTGAAGCTCCCTCTCCCGCACACTATTGCACTGATAGAACAGGGTAATCTTTTTGTATCCAATGACAGTGGTCTCATGCATATCGCTGCTGCCTTGAGGAAGAAACAGGTTGCCATATTCACTGCCACCAGTATCAGGAAGAATGCACCCTCCTATAACCCTTACGCTCATGTGATAGCTCCTGAGTTACCCTGTGCGCCCTGCCAGGGTAATGACAAAGCCTGGACCCGGTGCAGAGAGTGGAAGTGCCGTGACGCGGTTACCGTGGAGAAGGTGCATCATTTGATCAAGAGAGTTATACGTGCCGAGTTTGCCGTATGAGGGTTAAGGTGAACTTGTGGTAAGGAACGTGGATAAGAAAGTTTCTATCGTGATCGCATCCCATAACTTTATAGATTCCTTGATCACCTGTATTAAAAAGGTGGACGAACATACGGAGAGGGAATTGCTCGAAGAAGTGGTAGTGGTAGATAATGGCTCTGAACACACCTATACCTTTGAGGAACTGAGGGAGCTGACGTCTCTTTCTCTCTCTCTTATTCATTTGGAAACAAATACCTCATTTGCCTATGCCAATAATAGAGGTGCTCAGACTGCCCGAGGATGCTACCTCTGTTTCATGAATAACGATATAGAAGTGTTGGAGAAATGGTTAGAGCCGCTGTATGAAATAATAGATAACGAGGAGAGGATAGGAGCCGTTGGCCCCAAAATGATTTTTCCTGATGGCTCTATTCAGTTTGCTGGCTATGAGAGAGACCCTCACACCCAATTCCAGAGGCATCGATGGAGGGGGTACCCTAGTCACCTCTTCCCGGAGGCAAATGTTGCAGGGCCTGTCTCTGCCCTCACCGGGGCGTGCCTCCTGGTGAAAAAGGAAAATGCCTATTTTGATGAGAGGTACTGGTATGGGTGTGAGGATGTTGATTTATGTGTGCGGTTGAAACAGCAGGGTACCATTATCTACTACCAACCTAAGTCAGTAGTTATTCATCGTGAGGGAACTACTCGGTGTAGTGGGTCAGTGGTAGTAGAGTATGAGAGGAATAGAGAACTCTTTAGGCAAAAGTGGGGCAGAGGCTGGGAAGAGCTCCTGTGGAAGGTAGTTACCTGACCTACGGCCCGCACACGGGGTGACCAGGTGAAGATAGGTTTTTTCTATGTACCATACTATCCGCTCGGAATCAGTGCATCTATTCATGGCTTCTACTTAGTGAAAGCGCTGAAGAAGAGGGGGCATACCATTCTCTCGTGTTTAGGTGAGGGGAATCCTGAGTGCATTCAGTGGGAGCGTACAAAGTGGGGTGCACTCAAGTTAGCCAACGCATCAGATGTGCTCTATATTAGGATCGCCGGAAATCCTGGGTACGGCTTTCTTGAGAAGGCTACACTCCTTAAATTGCTAAGGCCCTTCTCCCTTCCGGTGGTCTGGGAGGTTAATGCCCCGGTGGAGGAAGTAAGGGCGAGCTTACCGGCGGGACCAGAAGGTGATGCGTTCATACACCGCGAGAATCGTAAAAGAAGGATGCTTGCTAAACTGGTTGATGCAGGCATTGGTGTTTCTGAAGTGTTACAGGATTATATTAAAAACGTTTTGGGTATTAAGAAAGCTTACTGTATTATGAATGCTTCCGACCCTAATCTTTTCGAACCGCACGGTTTGAAAGAAACTATTTTGACTCATTTAAAAGATAAGTTCAAGGTATTTTGGGTAGGTAATGCCACTACACCCTGGCAAGATATTAAGCTGGTCATTGAAATAGCTACACAGATGCAGCATATTGATGATGTAGTATTTGTGATCATCACTGGTGAAAGCATAGGGGAGTTTCCAGTTTTAAAGAACCTACTTTTGTTAAGGCAAGTACCTTATAGTGATCTTCCACACTACCTCGCTTCTGCTGACCTCTGCCTCTGCCTCTATAAGAGTTATAAGTGGTGTGAGTATGGATTCTATAATTCTCCCTTGAAGCTCTTTGATTATATGGCAGCAGGGAAGCCTATCATTGCAT
>Ga0209253_10000547_pt1 | contig 32570 bp, 27 predicted proteins | sample FrelakmetBRP12BR_FD_187145 | JGI IMG/M metagenome (GOLD analysis project Ga0209253, IMG submission 187145) | Freshwater lake sediment microbial communities from the University of Notre Dame, USA, for methane emissions studies - BRP12 BR (SPAdes)... | ecosystem: Environmental > Aquatic >... | reverse complement strand
TTGCCAAGACTGCTCCGGCGAATGCCGCCACCGAGATATCACTCACTCCGACGCTGACCTGGGGAGCCAGTAGTGAGGCCACCAGCTACGAGTACTGCTATGACACCAGCAACGACAATGCTTGCTCGAGCTGGATGAGTAACGGTACGAATACCAGCGTCGCCCTGAGTGGGCTGAGTCTAAACACCACCTATTACTGGCACGTAAGAGCAACCAATAGCTTCGGCACAACCTACGCCAACGGGGCAGCCTCAACATTCTGGAACTTCACCACGGGTAATGTGCCCGGAGCCTTTACCAAGACTACTCCGGCGAATGCCGCCACCGGGATATCACTCACGCCAACGCTGACCTGGGGAGCCAGTAGCGAGGCCACCAGCTACGAGTATTGTTATGACACCAGCAACGACAATGCTTGCTCGAGCTGGATGAGTAACGGCGCAAATACCAGCGTCGCCCTGAGTGGGCTGAGCCGAAACACTGCCTACTACTGGCAGGCGCGGGCAATCAATGTCTTTGGCACATCTGAAGCTGATGGTGAAACCTGGTGGAACTTCACAACTTCTATTACACTTAGAATTTTCCTGCCAGTGGTGATTAAATAGTACGAAGTTGTGTAAAGATAAAACCTATGCCTTAATTATTTCAAGGTAGTATAAGACTTAATTCCCCATAATTACCATCGATAAGATATTAGAATAATTCCTTTGTGGTCCAGTGGGAGTATTTTCTATTTGACCACAAATTTAATTTACTGGATTCAACATGTGAGTGCACCAGACTAATAAGTTGAATCCAGTATTTTTTTCCTCAAACCATAAAATAGATAGTTGTTATTTGAACTCGTATGCACCAATATCGTATATATTGCTTGGTGGTTGCGGACGTGGGAAACCGTCGAAGTCATCGGGAACAACGTTTATATTTAAGCCTTTATCAATCGCGGGGGAACCATTTTTCAGATGGAAGTCAAATGCGGTTGGATTACTGAAGACGCTGCTAGGATTCGCAGATATCCGGTTCCCGACTTCAACACAGCTTGGATAATCATACGAACACTTCTGCGGGCCGTAGACAAGGTTATGGTCTGCGGTGATCATTGAAGCAATCGTACTATTACCGGCCACAATCTGCCCAAGTGTGCCACCGCCGCTGGATAGGAAATAGAACATGGATACATTGTTACGGATGATCACTGGGGCATCCCCATTATTGCTGCCCAAGTGAGTAGTGGTAACATAAATCCCCGCCCCACCATTTCCTCCCTCGGGTAAAGCCCCATAGACCGTATTGTTATAGATATTGATATTCTTGCGCAATCCATCCCCATGGGCACCACGTACCTGAATACCGGAGAAGGAGGCATTAAGCACTAGATTATTGTAGATGTTGATATACTCAACAACGCCATCGTATTGTTCGCAGCCTACGCCAATTCCCCCGCCATCACTAACCTGGTTCTGAAATATATTGATATGGTTAAGCGTAGGCGTGCCATCGGTACCTGCAAGCCATCCATCCACATAGATCCCGAACGCGTTCATATGACGGACAGTATTGTGATGGACTAGTCCGTTTTGAGAACTCTCCTTAACGTCGATACCCAATTTATCGGAGTAGGAGCAGTAGCCTGAGGGGTAGGCTTCAGTGTTATCAAGAGTGTTGTTCTTGACTTCAAAATAATTGACCCAAGAAATGGTGAGTGCCTCATCATAAGCTCCCTGGCACTCATGGTAATAATGGGCATTTGTGATCGTGTTGTGGTCAACAGTTACATTAGTGGACCACCACACCCCGATACCCGACGAATAGTGGATATGGTTGATCAGGTTGTCCTTAACCAGCAGGTGATCAGTACTACGGGCACGGATGCCGACATCATTGCAATTCTGGATGTTTAAGCCGGTGATCTCGATGAATGAAGACCTTATCCCTGAGTAACTATTGATACTCACGCAATTGGCTGTGGAGTTGCGAATGGTCAGATTTTGTACCTTGATGTAGCTCTTACCCAGGATCTGCACGAGGCCATCAATACTAGAATCGATGGATAGGGATAGCCCCGATCCATCCAATATCACCGTGCCTGGATCAGCCGTATAGGTGATATAGGCACTTGCGGTCCCTGAGTTCTTTGGAGTAATTGTTTCGTAGTAGGTGCCAGGAAGGATTTTGAGAGTATGCCCTGCAACCAAAGTATTGGCAGCTTTCTGGAGTGTACGCCAAGGTCTATCGATTGTCCCCGGATTCGAATCGCTACCATACGTTGCTACATAAAAGGAAGTTTGTGGATTGAACACCGCCGGAAGGAACACCCGTTTGATAGCTGTAGTATTGTCTTGGATTGTCTCTTCTGAGACTGTTGGAGTGGGTAGAGGCTCTTGGTTTAACTGGTTGCTATTCTTTGAGCTCGCTGAGTCGGTATCGGATGTTTGTCTATTCTGATCAGGTTGCGTGGTTACGGTTCCATTCAGCGCTAGAACGTCTTTTGATGGAAAAAGAACCAGGCTGAATAATATAAGAACCATCATTAGAAATTTAAATCTCATCATAACTCTCCTAGTTAAGTAGAAAAACAGTAACAAATTTACCGATAATGGTGAACGAGGGTGAAGTATCGATGATCTGTGTTGATATAATTGGATGTTACCAGGAAAGTAATAAAAGCACAAGGTTAAAAATCATTTAAATATGCAACCTTTTATAATTTTGCAACCTTTTTCCATATTTAGGAGGCAGAATAATCCATGATTCTTAAACAATCGAATGAGTTAACAACACCATAACGTTTTCGAATCCGCAACTCTTTACTTATCATCATGAGGAGCACAGAGATCAGCCTTAACACACCGCCATATCCAAAATCTTTGCAGGATAGACCACGTGAGACCACCCTACAGCGGGTATAACGAGGATTTAAACCCATTATCTATTCAGGAGCGTGGAACAGCTCAAACGCGTTACCAAGGCTTGCTATTTTTGCCCAAGTCCATTGGATAAAAGCAAAGCAGGTACATTGGATAGGGTGGTTAATGCACACTTAACACTTGGCATCCGATTTCATATTTCTAGGATAAATTCTACAAATATCAACTTTCTTTATCGATAAGACGACCTGCAATCCAGTCCAGAGGGGAATATTATTTTACCTCTACATCTTGATTTATAACAATTCATCCAACAGGTCCATCATCCCTTTATCACCCCCTGCAGGGGGCACCCAATCCACCTGTATCACATCCACACCTTGCTCCTCTAGGCTTTTGGCAAACTTGTTCAAGCCAACGTTTACGACCACAAGTGGTTCTGATAATAGCCTATCGATTTTTGTCTCCATATCTCACCTTTACCTCTTTCCCAGTAACCAGCAGCAAGCAGCTGTAGCTTGGGCATTGCTATCATATACGAGTACACCAGCGTCACGGAGCATATTCACTTGAAATGTCAAGTCCTGGGGGTCTGCGTCCGTCCCACAAATCGATGCTACAACGGTAAGCGATCCTCCACGTTGTTTATAAACGCTTTTCGCTTCTTCAATCGCATCGACTAATTCGCCGACCGGATCCATGGAAGCATTGTAGCCGAGGATGAAATCCAGATAGAGGACAGCCACCTGTGGATCATGGCTCTCTGCAAGAATCCGTAACCTTCGCATCGTCCCATCGATCATCGGATGCGGTTTTCCAACCATAAAAAACTCATCCCCCATATCAACCAGGGTATGCTGGAAGCTCTTGTCTGGATTATTAAGCTTGTTTTTAGGCACCAAGGGATTATTGGAATAAACGGTTATCCCTTTTCCCCGCATGATCTGCTGTGATTGGTAGCAGAAGGTGCCACCTGCCAGGATGCCGCGCAGGTATTTCTGTTCTGGAGACCAGCCTGCTTTTTCATCGGAGAGCATCTTCACCTCAACTGCGGACAAACCTTCTCTGGTTGGGGATGTTTTTCCAGACATCTTTATCGCTAGCCCGACAGCCTCATCGATGGTGTGGGCAGGTTGAAGATTCATCCTTCTGGAAACAATTTCTGGATCAACCCCGAGAAAGCAACCAATCACCGGTTTCCGGCAGGATGCAATCTTCGCAAGCAAGCGTTCCAATGAGGTTGCTCCAGGTGGCTTGGAGATGATCGTAACGACTTTGGTTTTTACGTCCCCCTCTAGGGCATCCAGGGCTGCCAGGGTGGTTAAACCGCCTATCTGATCTGAAAGATCATGGCTGCCTGTCCCAATGGCATGTGAAATCCCGAACCCAAGATTGTGCACCTGAGTGGTGAATTCCTGCAGGCCTGTCCCTGCAGCTCCAATTGCCCCAATGTCACCTCTGCGGATAGCGTTGGTAAAACCAATTCCTATCCCACCAATCAAGCTGGTTCCACAATCAGGACCCATGACTAACAGCTCATTCTGATTGGCTCGTCGTTTAAGCTCAAGCTCATCCTCGATTGAAACATTGCCACTGAATATGAATACATTCAGCCCTGCTTCCAATGCTTTCCGAGCTTCTCTCGCAGCGTATTCACCTGGTATCGAGATTACCGCAAGGTTGGCGTTGGTTTTTATTGCCAGGCCATCTTCCAATGTATGCAGCTGCGAAACCGGGGTTTCCTCCTGTATAGCATTCAACCACACATCCAGGTTGCCCAGGACCTGATTAACAATCTGCATCGAATCCGCAATCACTGCCACAATTAAGTCGTTAGCTTGGGCTGCATCGATATTCGGGGTCTGGATACCGATATCAGCCAGCAGCTGTTTATTCGCCGGGCTACCCATGAGTACTGCCGTCTGTTGAATGCCTTTCACTTTCAGGATGCGTGAATTAACGGTCATCAAGAAGACAGAATCGTAATATTGGTTCTTTCGTATGACATATCCTATGGGCATAATTTATCCTCTATTTCATTCTTTTATTTACGCACGTCGTATTTACGCCCAAAAGCAATCAAGGCTTTCTTGAAGCATTCCAATGGGGCGCGCACCATCCCCGCCCCGATCTTCGGGTAACCCGGGTCCTTGTGGGCAATAGCAGTATCGATGATGGGTGTGATTCCCGTCTGCACCACTTTACGGATATCGATCCCGAGCGGAGCGCCTGCAAAACCAAGCGCGGGTAGCCGGTAGGTTGGATGAGTAGTAACCGTAATCTTACTCATCTCACGCGAATAGGCCAGGGCTTGCTCCGGAGTGCCGCCAACCAGGCTGAGGATCCCTGGTGCGCCACCAATGGTGAAACCTCCCCAACCGACCGTCTCGGTAATCGCTGAATCACCCATATCCAATCCTGCATCCTGCTCCGTATACCCAGGAACATACAATCCATCCACCATTGGTGAAGGAGCCGTGAACCATTCATCACCCAGCGAACTCACCCGAATCCCAAATTCCACGCCGTTTCGGCACATGGCTGTCACCACGGTGCTGTAATCGACACCTATTACCGGGTCAGCAATGGCCTTACCACACGCCATAGCGATCCCAAGGAAAATCAATTCGTGATGGGTGACATACTTGAGTGTCCACAACAGCTTGTCTTTTGGCAGATCGGTTTGAGCCATCGCGACCGCCATGGCATTAGCAAAAAGGCTTGAAGCAGCGGTGTGCCGGTTATGAAGCTCATCGCCCATCTGCAATGCCTTGGTAATTATCTGTTTAAGTTCCAATCCGCCGATGGTCTGTAAAGCCTTACGCAAGGTTGGCGCCCATATATCACGCCAAAGGGTGAGACCTTTGAGGGCTTCCTGGCTGTAATCCCCAAATTGTTGGTTTCCTTCCACCTGCCGGCAATATGCCCGGTTTCCAAAGGCTTTATTCTCAACCACCCAGACAGGTGCAGATGGTGAGATGGTACCAGCCATCGGTCCAACGGTATGGTGGTGGTGATTGGGCTCTAAATGGACCTCTCCTTTATTCAGAATCAATTTAGCTTCATCAACACTGGTTGCCCAACCTTCATACAATACCTGACCGATGATTGCACCTCTCTGGGCACCGCACATATGTTGCCACTCAATCGGTGGTCCGGCATGAATGACCATCTTTCCACTCAGGCCAGGGATCACCTCGCCAGCGGGTGCAATATCCACCAGTACAGGCTCGCCTAGCTTAAGACGGTTGGCGGCTTCTTCATTAGCTTGTTCTATCCTCTGTTTGATATCCATTGGAATTCCTTTTGAATCATACAAGATACTTACATCGAGTGATATTTGGCAAAAGTGACAGACATACCAGCCAGGAACCCACTCAGTAAATCCCAGCCGGTTGAATGACCTAAGGAAATGAGTCTCTCCCCATATAGAAAGAGTTTATCGACAGATTCTCCCCGTAATAAACCATTGGCGAACTGGTGTAGGGGCTCGACTGAGTGACCATCCACGTGATCCTTTAAAATAGTGTAACTAATCAAGTTGGTGAGTGATTTTGATTGATGGACAAAATCTGAATAATGGCAAAATGGTATACTCACCTTTTTTGGATAATAATGATCTACAAGCTGCACTGAGAAAAAGAATCCACCCAAGAAATCATCCCCAGAGGGGGTCAGCCCTTCGCCAAAACCGACCAATGACTTTGCTCGGGCGATGATAAGGTCAGCGTCGTTTGCTGCTGCTAAGATAATCCCATTAATGTAAGACCAGGCTTTCTTAGAGAGAACGCTCTTTTGACTGATCTCCGACGCTCCAACTTGGTGATCTCTCAATTGTAAGATGGGCATGATCAAGTCGCCTAAGCCGGAAGGTTTGTGATATGCCAATAATTGGCCAACTACAATATAGAGGGTTTCAGATAATCTTGATATGGGAACAACCTGATCGGAAGATAGCTTTGGTGACGACCAAATCGTAGCTTGTTGAAAATCCAATATATCTCCGGAACTGGTTGTCAGGCTATGATCAACAACCTCGTACAAGCTGCCTACTTTCAACCGGGGTATTGGAGCATTAATCTGCACAGCCCTTTGGTGCATGGGGCTATCCAATGGAATCATCCAACAAAGGTCGCCTTCGTCGCTAAGCATGTAAACAGCATGGGTCATGCTTGCCAGCACGGATCCCTTCTGAGCATCGGACAGAACACATACAGCAGCCTCTCCGATAAAATGAGGCATCAGGGTAGAATCATGATTTTGGATGTTCATCTTTCCAGGATTTGGAGTACCGCCAGAAATTGGCGGTACTCCACTATTAATTAAATCAAAAACTTATTTAGGACTACCGACCACGCCCATTACGAACCAATCCACCGAGCCCATGGCGTCTTCAGAAAGAACTTCACCCTCTGCCACACGAACGGTTCCATCCTGGTCTACAATGGGACCCGCGAAGACAACCAGCGTGCCGGCATCGATCTCAGCTTGCTTTTCTGCGACCATGTCTTGCACTTCCTGGGGCACTTTTGGACCAAAGGGAGCAATTGCCATACAACCATCCGCAAGGCCACAGCGCAAGAAGATTGGCGTCCAAGTCCCATCAAGGACGGTGGAAGACAACCAAGTTAATGTATCGCCTAATGTATAGCCAGTGCCCGAAATCCAGTATTCGGGTGCGAACTGCTGGGCTGCGAGGGACTGGAAACCGATCGTATATACACCACGCGACTCGGCTGTTGAGAGAATGGTCGCTGGAGAATCAACATGCATTGTGATGACATCACAACCCTGGTTGATAAGCGAGTTGGTTGCGTCTGCATCCTTGGTAGCATCTCCCCAGGCAAAGGTATAGGTCACAAAGGTTTGGACATCTGGATTGACGGATTGGGCACCGAGCTCAAATGCGTTAACGAAAGTCAATGTCCAGCCCAAGGGGAACGCAGCCACGAAACCGAGCTTGTTGCTTTCGGTCATCATGCCAGCTGCGACACCCATCAAATACCAGCCATCTGGAGGCTCGCCAAAGAAGTTTGCGAAGTTATCACCCATTTCCCAGCCACCGGCATGCTCAAAAATGACATCCGGATACTTTTTGGAAAGATCCAAAGCCGGATACTGGTGATTAAATGCCGTAGGAATGATCATCGTCGCTCCTTGGGAGATCATGTTTTCCATCGTTGTGGTCGCGCCAGCTTCATCTGGCACGTTCTCGGCCTCGATGATCTCCACACAATCGATGTTATCCTTGATCGCCATCACAGCCTCATGCATAGCTTGGTTATAGCCAGCATCAGTAATAGGTCCGCCATACAGTGCACCGATGATCAGGCAGGGTCCCTCTTCAACCGGAGCTGTCGTGGGAATTTCAGTGGCATCTGGAACCGCTGTGGGTTCTACAACCACTGTCGTGGCGGTAGGCAGGACGACCTCAGTCGGGGGAACTTCAGTGGCTACCGGAGCAACGGTTGTGGCTTGTGCGCAGGCAGATAGCAGCATAACTGAACTGATAAAAACTGCCAGTAAAGTGTATAGGTACTTGTTTTTCATTTCTACTTCTCCTTTTCTAAGATTAATTCAAACTGGAACAGGCTTCGTTGGTAATATTGGGATGATTTTATCGCCTCTCCTCCTTTCTAAGATTAGCGCACAAGCTTTATTCGCTACCCTGGTAGACTCTTCCGAGACTGGCAGGTGCGGAATGCTTACGGTTGCCACCCCAGGCGATTAATACGATCAATGTCAGCAGATAAGGAATCATATCCAATAGGAATGGTGAGATCTGGACACCGCTGGATTGCAACAATAGCTGGAAGGCTACTGCGGCACTAAAAATCAACGCACCTACGATAGCGCGTAAGGGGTGCCACTTGGAGAAAATTACCAACGCAACAGCAATAAATCCACGACCAGCAGTCATGTATTCAGTCCAGTTCATGGCATATGCGATTGCCAGCTGAGCAGCACCTAATCCGGCCAGCATACCACCGACAAACAGTGCCTGGTAGCGGATCAGATGTGGGTTTCGACCGGAGGCATAGGCGATATCCGCATTTTCACCCACCGCGCGCAAACCCAGTCCCCAGCGAGTACGGAACAGTAGCCACCAAACCAGGAATGCCATAGGTATGACCAGATAGATCAGGGGATCAAATTTGAACAAAGATGTGTATAAACGAGGCAGGCCTTCAAGGCCTGGTAAAAGTAACCTGGGTAGACTGTTGATCTTCGTACCAACGAAGGATTTCCCGATCAAAGCACTCAACCCAAAACCGAAGAACATCAAAGCTAATCCACTTGCCAACTGGTTGGCTTTACGGGTGATCACCAAGTAACCCAGGATCATATTCATCAAACCGCCTGCTAGCACGGATACTAGAATGCCCAAGTATGGGCTCCCCGTAAGGGAAGTAACCGCAAACCCTGATGAAGCGCTTACTAAAAGCACCCCCTCCAGACCAAGGTTGACGATCCCGGAGCGCTCATCGATGACCTCTCCCAAGGTGGTGTAGAGCAAGGAGGTGCCGGAGAATATTGCGCTTGAGATGATTCCAAAGATAGCAAGTAGGGTCATACTTTTTTCCCTTTGATGAGATTCGGTCGAGCTAATACCACGAACAGGGTAAAAGCCAAGAGGAGGTTGATGACAGAATAGGGTACCCCGCGGGTAAGCTGGAGCAGATTCCCTCCAGTTATGATGACCGCAATCACGAATGACATGAGCAGGATGCCTAAAGGTTCACCCCCCGCCAGCCAGCTGACCATGAAACCCATATAACCCAGGCTCATCGAAAAATTCAACAACAGCACCCCATAAAAACCCGAGACTTGTGACATGCCTGCCAGGCCCGCAATGGCTCCACCTATGCACATGACAACGATTAGATATTTCTTGAGTGGAATACCATTCCGACGGGCAGCCTGGGCATTGTTCCCAATAGCGCGCATTTCTAAACCCCAGCGGGTATATTTCATGAACAACCAAAATAGCACTAACATGATTAGTCCAATGATGAGTCCGAGATGGATGCGTGTTCCAAAGAAGGTGGGTAACCTGGCGGCGGCAACGAAATTGGGTGTCTTTACCGTATCCATGGGTGAATGCCAGAACCCGAAGATTAAGAAACCAATGATCTTGGGTGCAACCGGGTTTAAAAGCAGGGTGGTAATGGTCTCATTCACCAGGCCAATGGATTTGAGGTAACCTGGGATGAATGCCCACAGAGCACCTCCCAGCATGCCCAGGATGATCATGATTGGTAACAGGAGCCAGGCAGGCAGGTTGGAGAAAGTAAGTGCCCCAAAAGTTGCAAAGGCCGCTCCAATGTACAGCTGACCCTCACCGCCTACATTAATCAGACCGACCCGAGCAGGAAGTGCCACTGCCAGGGCTGTGAGCAGCATGGGGATCATGGCTACAAGAACCTCAGAAAATCCATAAGTACTGCCCAGGGTATAGGTAAAGATGTCTTTGTAGGATTGCAGCGGATCTTTTCCAGAAATTACGAGGATAATCCCAAACAGAAGGAATGCCACCAGGATCATAAAAAAGTAGCGGATACCCAGAATAATCGTTTTATTCTGTAGTATGGGAAAGCGAGGTGCAATCTCACTAGTTTTCAACATGCTCAACCTCTGAACCGGTCATGAGATGACCAATTTCGTAAACATTGGTATCTTCTGGTCTAAAGTTGCCAACAATTTTCCCGGTATAAAGAACAATCAGGCAGTCAGAGAGGGCAAGCAATTCTTCCAGGTCTTCCAAAATCAAGAGCACGCCAGCTCCGTTATCTCGTGCCTGGACCAGCGCCTGGCGGGCTGCGATGGTACTTTGCACATCCAACCCACGCGTCAGATAAGAAGCAATGATCAAGCGCGGTTCATCAATCATTTCTCGTGCGACAACCATACGCTGCAGATTTCCTCCCGAGAGTGAACGGGCTAAAATATATAAAGGAAATGAAAAGCCCAGTTTCTGGGTTGAACGGTCAACATCCGCTTGTACAGCCTGCCAGTCCATGCTCAGCCCACCCAGCCTAGCATATTTCTTCGTGCGAGTGATAGCTATGTTTTGTAAAACAGTCATAAATGGTGCAATCGACAGGGTGAGTGGGTTCTCAGGGATGAAAGCGACCCCGCTCATGCGTACCTCTTGAATGGACTTGTCGGTGAAATCCTGGTTGAAGATGAACTTTTTTCCACGGGAACAATGGATCAATCCCATGGCGACGTCCCCGAGCTCCTTCTGGCCATTCCCAGAAACGCCCGCCACTCCCACGATCTCACCTGGGTTAACTTTCAAGTCGATGCCTTTTAAGCTGGTTTCCAAACCTTCTGCGTGCGTCCAGACATCTCTTAATTCCAGTAATGGTGCAGCTTTCTCAGGAGAGACTCTTTTATGTGTCACAATGGGCGAACCAAGTTTTTTCTCGAACATCAGAGAAATAAGACCTTCTTCATCAACCTCAGAACGAAGAAGTGTACCCGCTACCCTACCGCCACGCAGGATGGTGATGCGGTCGGCACACTCCAAAACCTCTTTCAGTTTGTGGGTGATCAGGACAATTGCATATCCATCCTTTTTCAAGCTGTCGATTACTTTGAAAAGTGCTTGAACCTCATGAGGGGCGAGCACACGTGTTGGTTCATCCAAGATGAGCAGTCGCGCATCTGCCAGCAGGAGTTTGAGGATCTCAACCTTTTGAAGTTCGCCGATGGAGAGTTGAGATACCATAGCCTCGGGATTAATATCCAGACCATACCTTTCGGAAACCTCGCGAATGCGCTGATTGATACCCTTCACATCCAACACTGCCGGAAGCCGAGGCAAGAATAAAGCTAAATTCTCCATCACACTGAGGGCAGGGATCAGAGAGAAATCTTGAAAAACCATCCCCATCTTTAAGGCACGTGCATCATGAGGTGATTGGATTGTGACGGGCTGACCATTAGATAAAATCTGGCCAGAATCGAGGCGATAAAACCCATAAAGGATTTTCATCAGGGTACTCTTACCAGCCCCATTCTCTCCCAGCAAGGCATGCACCTCCGATGCAAATATATCCAAGTTGATCTGGTCATTGGCCAGAACGCCTGGAAATGCTTTGGTAATCCCACGCATTGAAACTACGTTAAGAGGGGATGAGATTGGATCAGGTGATTTGAGCACGAATTCCCTTCCGGTAGATAGCAAATGCAACCTTTCCTATATGCACAATAGGAGTGGATTATTCTCTATCATAGATTAACAACTATTATTTTATAAGCGTATTTATTGGGGGTATTCTAAAGTGTCTTTCTGAGGGACAAATACGCATCATGCCTCCGTAGTAACTACGGAGGCATGATGATTTATTAATAGAGCCACTCTAGGGAGCTATTCGATCATGTCATGCTGACGGGCATAACGCACCAAATCAAGCCGGCTGTGCAATCCTAGCTTATCGGAAATATTCGCCCGATGCCCTTCAACCGTCCGGATGCTGATATTCAGGTATTCACCAATCTGACGGTTGGTATATCCCTCGACGATCAGCTTGAGGATCTCAGTTTCGCGCGGGGTGAGATTCTCGGTCTGAGGCGAATTCTGAGGAGAAACCAGTTTAGATTCACCCAATAATGATCTGAGCATGGAGGGATCCACATACATATCGCCGCGCAGGATGACTTGAACGGCTGAGATCAGCTCTGACTCAGCGGCTCGTTTGAGGATGTAACCGGATGCCCCAGCTTTTATTGCCTCTTTAAGCAAGGCTTCATCCTCGTGTAAGGTCAGGATTAGGATGCGCAAATTTGGAAAATTTGGTTTAAGCATACGGGTGACCGAAATGCCATCCAAGTCTGGCATGCTGATATCAAGGACCAGGACATCCGGCTGGTACTTCTCGACCAATTCGATAGCTTCGTAGCCACCAGCAGCCTCCCCAATCAGATCCAAACCTGTCTCATCATGGATTAGCGTTCGCAATCCAGCCCGTACAATGGCATGATCATCCGCTATAACCAGCCTAGCCATGGCAGGGAACCTCTGCTTTTATAGTTGTACCTTTTCCGGGTGAACTTTCAATCATAAAGGTGCCTCCGAGCATTTCAACCCGCTCACGCATCCCAAATAGACCGAGGTGGTCTTGTATGCCCAGGGAGGCAGGAACAAATCCAACCCCATCATCTTCAACGATTAAAACAACGTGCTGTTTATGCAAACGCAATAAAACATCCACATGTTTCGCCTGGGCATGTAAGATGACGTTTGTTAGAGATTCCTGGACTAAACGAAATAAAGTGGTTTCTACATCGCTTGGCAACCGCCTACCTTCCATCCCCACCGCTTCAAAATCGGTTGAAAAGTTGTATTGACGGTTAAATTCAGCAATGAACTGCCGTAATGTGGTCACCAGCCCGATATGATCCAGGCTGGCAGGTCTCAAATTTACCGCCAGTTTATGGAGATTTTCCTGGATCTCATTGGCTGTGTGTTTCAATTCCTCGATCTTTTCACGCATCTCTTCGGGATGGTCCAAGTTCCGATCTAAGAGACCCAATTGCACAGTTAATGCAGTCAGGAGCTGGCCTGATTCATCGTGTAATTCTCGGGAAAGGTGGAGGCGTTCTTCCTCTTGGGCCTTCATCAGGCGCTGCGAAAGTCCATGTAATTGTTTGTTACTCAGCCTAAGCTCCTCAAATAACAGGGTATTTTGAATGGCCACCGCAGCCAGATTGGCAAATGATTGTATGAGCATCTGGTTATCGTTGGTAAAAAAATCTTTCTGTTTGCTTATTAATCGAAGTGAACCGATTAACCGGTTGCTAAAAAGAAGCGGGAAGATCGCATATGAATGGTAGGTAGAAAGATCAAGATCGCCAAAAATCGAAGCACCATCCAGTTTTATAATGATCGGGGATGGCATTTCAAGATAAACCTCAGATTTCATCCTTTTCCCCTTCAGATTTTGAAGTATTGAAGGAGGTGCACCATAACCAATGATGCGGTTATCCTCACCATCGAGCTTATCGATGGTTTCGATCCAAGCAATATCCAACCCAATGCGTGTAACTGCCAACCGGCATATTGTTTGAAAAATACTCGCGATTTCAAAGTTATCCAAAAAGGTTTTAGACGAATCATTTAATGTAGCCAGGTCATCTGCCTTCTGGCGGAGGGCATCTGTGGCTTTTCGTCGCTCAATAGTGGCAGCTGCCAGGATAAGACCAGTCAAAGATACAACCGCCATGAAGGTTTGAAGCAGGATCAGACTATCATTCTTGGATTCCAACGAAAATGGTCCCATGCCCTGTGAGGTGCCCCAGATGGCAATCCCAGAAACAATGAAGACGACCAGCGTCGCCCCTCTTTGACCAAAACGCAACGCTGCCCAGATCACGAATGGGAAGATTACATAAATCAATGCCTGGTGAAAGACTCCCGCGGGGGGCATACTGCTAAACACAAACCAAGTGACTGTTGCAGTTAGTAATAAAAGAAATCCCCCTTCAAGGTAAAATCGTCGGCTCAACCTGACCAGCGGGAAAGCCGTCCAGGTAAGGATTAATGGGGTGACTACCAAAGCCCCGAGAAGGTCGCCAATCCACCAGGTTGTCCAGATTGGCCAAAAGTTCTGCCATTGCCCAAGCCCAGTGATCATTAACGTCAGGGTCCCAATACTCGCTCCAATCGTCGTACATGCCAGAGAGACCAATAACAATCCGACCACATCCTGGATTCGATCGATCTCCTGATGCAAACCTACAACCTTCTTCAATAAATAAACCGCAGCCAACGCTTCAACAGTATTTCCTAATGCCATGCCTATTGCCAGGTTTACTGGTGCCCCCGTCAAAATGGAACCGAGTAATACTCCCAGGGTGATACCTGGCCAATATTGGTAACCAAGGATGAATAAGGCTGCCAGACCGATCCCGGTTGGAGGCCAGACTGGTGAAGTGTTAGCCTGGAAATAAGCCATCCTCAACCCAAACCTGGCTGCCAGGTGATAGATGATGGCCAGGGCCAGCACCTTAATCAGGTAAATAAGGATAGGTTTGATGCTTGAATTGAATGTTATTTTGAATTGGCTCATGGTATGGATAGTAGATAGCTTGAATAAGATTATAAGCGAAAAGGGACCGACCAGCTTACTGAAGGGAAAGAGACAGCTATTTTAATTTGTGGTATCTAAAATTGGCGTTTACTGGTTTTCAACTAGCCGCACTATATTAAATCCCACTCTGAAACATTTTGAGATAAGTTATATCACGGGGGGTAACTAAATTAAAGCGGGTCGGCAGACTGCAGCCTGTCCATAAGGGATATCATGTTTAAATGATAACTAATATTACCTATGTTCACACGAATCCACGTGCCTGGGCTTGTGCAATAGCTTGCGTACAGCTGCTCACCCCAATCTTCCGGTAGATATTTTCTATATAGGCCTTCACCGTACTATCCGAGATATAGCACTGGGCAGCAATTTTCCAGTTAGAGAGACCAGCATATATTAATTGCAGAATTTATCACTCATGTATGCTGATTGATGCGGCGATCGCTAGTGCCGTCGGTTCGTCTCGAGGCAATATTATTTGTGCGCCATCGGCCCGTCCCGGCATCGTGTGGATTCCTTTGAGAAATGATTGGATTCCCGAGTTGAGATTCTCCGTATGAAGAACTAACGAAAACAAAGGGGAAATTTTAGGACGGAAATCTAAAAATGGACGGCTGAAGAACGAAGGTGCGGCGAGACGTCGAGCAATATTACAAGGACAAGGTTGTAGCCCTTTGGACGATCGGCGCTGCCGGGGATCGGAACCCTAAATACATGGGCTGGGACACAACCTTCGATCACGGAGACAGGGGGAACGGCTACCTCCTTACGGATGCCCAAGGGCATATCGTGGCTGAAGAAGTACTACAGGCGGCGGGTCAGATCGAGAGGACGACTTCAGAGGTGCGCATTGAGGCGGAGGAGAAAGTGGTGTCCTGTCCAGCGAAAACCACCGAGCACCTGCGCACAAGGTTGAACATACAACGGGTTGATACCATAAAGATCCATTTTGAACTGATGCTGAGCGACCATATTGCCATTTCCTCGGTGTCCGGCGAGGTGGTGACCAGCATTTACAGGCATATTAAAAAGGATTCGCCTTTCACGAACACTCTCATGATCACGATGGCAAACGACAAGCTCGGTTACATTGTGATGACGCTGGTTACTACACTCCTACCTTCAAAAGAATGGGCACGCCTCTCCAACCAGGACACATGGAGATCACCATTGTCCACTGCCTGGTGGAGATGATGAGTCATTCCATTTGATTCAACTCCATACTCTGGTTTTTTTTTACCTGAATAAGTACCGTGGAGCAGCTGGAGCGCTCAGCCAAGGATTTCTGCTTTTTATTTTCATAAAAATCCTTGACTTGGAGTCGACTCCAAGTGATAAACTAGTGTGTAGAGGTGAATCTATGAAGATTGCAGCAGTAAGTGAACAATATGCTATTTCGTCGGATACGCTGCGCTATTATGAACGTATTGGACTCATCCCGCCAGTCAATCGAAATGGAAGTGGCATCCGGGATTATAACGAAATCGATGTGAGGCGTGTTGAGTTTATTAAGTGCATGCGGAGCGCGGGGCTGCCAATTGAAACATTGATTGAGGACGTCGCACTGGTTCAGCAGGGTGACAAGACGATTGAGGCCAGGAAAGAAATATTGATAGAACAGCGCGCGCATCTCGTAGCCAGAATGGCCGAAATGCAAAAAACGCTGGACGTGTTGGACTACAAGATCAAAGTTTATGAAAACGCTGTTTTGAAAAGAGAGAAGGAATTAATTCCAATCGAAGATTAATAGCTACCCGAAATCCCAGTGGTCAAAGGCAATATCATCAGCGGATTTTGCGGTTGACATAGTTATTTTCCGTTAAATCTATGCAATCCACGGATGTTTTTCACAACATAAGACAGGAGTACAGAAAATGCAAAAACGTAAACTTGGCTACAGTAATTTAGAAGTCTCGGCTCTCGGGCTCGGTTGCATGAGAATGAGCCATGATGAAAGCCCGATTCCTGACAAGCAAGAGATGATCTCTTTTCTTCACGCGGCGGTTGACCGTGGCATCACCTTCTTCGACACCGCGGAAGTCTATGGACCGTTCACGAACGAGGAACTGGTGGGTGAAGCCCTGGAGCCCTTCCGCGGACAAGTGGTGCTCGCCACCAAGTTCGGGTTCAAACACGATCCCAACAAGGGGCCAAGTCCTTCGGTTGGCCTGGATAGTCGGCCAAATCAGATCAAGCAGGTCGCCGAAGCCTCGCTCAAGCGGCTCAAGGTTGATGCCATCGATCTCTTCTATCAACACCGCGTTGATCCGAACGTGCCCATTGAGGAGGTGGCGGGAGCGGTAAAGGACCTGATTCAGGCGGGCAAGGTGAAACACTTTGGCCTTTCGGAAGCAGGGGCGCATACCATCCGTCGCGCCCACGCAGTCCAGCCGGTCACCGCAGTTCAGAGTGAATACTCGCTATGGTGGAGAGAAACTGAGGTGGAAGTGCTGCCTACATGCAAGGCACTCGGGATCGGCTTCGTGCCATTCAGTCCTCTGGGCAGGGGCTATCTAACGGGAAAGATCGACGAAAACACGACCTTCGCCAGTGTTGATATCCGCAGCCGTATGCCACGCTTTACACCCGAGGCGCGGAAAGCGAACCGGGTGGTCATCGATCTGCTTACCACCATCGGAGAACAAAAAGGAGCGACGCCTGCTCAGATTGCGCTCGCCTGGCTTCTGGCTCAGAAGCCGTGGATTGTTCCCATCCCGGGCAGCCGAAAGCTCGAGCGCCTGGATGAGAACATCGGCGCACTTGCTGTCAAGCTTACTTCTGACGATCTGCGAGAGATCGAGAGCGCTATCGCAAAGATAACGGTACAAGGGGATCGGTACCCTAAAGACATCGCGCGACTGACCAGTCGCTGAACATGGCGAGGCATGCAAGGAATTCAAAAAATGGAAATTAAAAGAAGCGGCTCGCAGCCTTCCGGCAAAGGATCGGCCGAGTATTTTACCGGCACCGTACGCATTGACCCCCTGTTCCAGGCACCCGATCCGGCACACGTAAGTGTCGCCAGTGTTACGTTCGAGCCCGGAGCTCGAACAGCATGGCACAGCCATCCACTGGGCCAGATCCTGATCGTGACGGCTGGTTGCGGGCGGGTCCAGCGATGGGGTGGCCCCACAGAAGAAATTCGGCTAGGTGATGTGGTCTGGATCCCACTGGAAGAGAAACATTGGCACGGCGCCGCGCCAAGCACTGCTATGGCGCACATCTCCATTGTGGAGCAACTCTTGGGTAAAGCCCCCAACTGGCTGGAAAAGGTCAGCGACGAACAATACAAAGCTGGATTAAGAGCTGAGTAAAAAGGAGATATTCCTATGACCGCATGGACAAGCAATGAGCTCAACATGATCGGAACGGCTGAAGAATTGCAGATTACGTCCCTCCGACGTGACGGTACTTTGCAAAACCTGGTGACAATATGGGTCGTCCGCCTCGGCGACGAGCTCTATGTTCGATCTGTCAATGGTCGTACATCTGCCTGGTTTCATGGCACCCAGGTGCGTCACGAAGGCCACGTCCAGGCTGGTGGGGTGGAGAAAGACGTCACCTTTGTGGAGGAGGTTCGCCTCGAGATCAACGAACAGATCGATGCTGCCTACCGCACGAAGTACCACCGCTACGCCGCAAGCATCATTAATAGCATTATCAGCCCCACTGCGCGAGCTGCGACCATCAAACTTGTACCGCGCACAACAAACTCATAGCCAATTTTAAAAAATCAACTGGTAGGAGAGAACCATGGAATTCGATCGATTAGGTTCAACAGGGATGAAGGTGTCGCGCATTTGCCTCGGTTGCATGGGATTTGGAGACGCGACGCGTTGGATTCACCAATGGGTGCTCAACGAGGAAAACAGCCGGTCGATCATCAAGAAAGCCCTCGAGCTGGGGATCAATTTCTTCGACACTGCCAATGTCTACTCTATTGGGACAAGTGAGGAGTTCCTCGGTCGCGCTTTGAAGGACTTCGCTAATCGGGACGAGGTGGTAATTGCCACCAAGGTGCATGGCAAAATGAATGACACACCAAATGGCTCCGGGCTGTCGCGTAAGGCGATCCTGAGCGAGATCGATAAAAGCCTGAAGCGGCTTGGGACGGATTACGTGGACCTCTACCAGATCCATCGCTGGGACTATCAAACCCCAATCGAGGAGACTATGGAAACGCTGCATGAGGTGGTGAAGGCCGGCAAAGCCCGATACATCGGTGCCTCTGCCATGTTCGCATGGCAGTTCCAGAAGGCGCTGTATGTGGCCGAGAAGCATGGGTGGACCCGCTTCGTCTCGATGCAGGATCATCTGAATCTCATCTACCGCGAAGAGGAGCGGGAGATGCTGCCGCTCTGCCGCGACGAGAAGATCGGGGTGATCCCGTATAGTCCACTCGCATCGGGAAGATTGACGCGTGACTGGTCGTCGGAAAGCACGCTTCGTTCTGAAACCGATCAAATCGCAAAAAACAAATATGATGCGACGGCTGAAACCGATCGACGGGTCGTGGAGCGGGTTGCCCAAATCGCGGAAGAGCATGGGGTTCAGCGCGTTCATATCGCGCTTGCCTGGTTGTTACAGAAGGAACCGGTGACTGCGCCTATCATCGGGGCAACGAAGATCACGCATTTGGAAGATGCCGTCGGCGCTCTGTCTGTTAAACTGACTCAGGAAGTGGTCGAATATCTGGAAGAACCGTATGTACCGCATCGCATCGTTGGTCATCAGTAAAAAGGATCAAGAGACGGGAGAAGGCTATGGAATATGATCGATTTGGAGCAACTGGACTGAAAGTTTCACGCATTTGCCTGGGCTGTATGAGCTACGGGGGTCCGACCGAGCGCTGGCCGTGGGCGCTCGATGAAGAGCATAGCCGGCCATTCATCCAGCGTGCCCTGGAATTGGGCATCAACTTCTTTGATATCGCTGATGTTTACTCCAATGGATTGAGTGAAACGGTGGTTGGCCGGGCTCTGCGAGATTTTGCTTCCCGGGATGATGTGGTGATTGCCAGCAAAGTTTATTTCGAGATGGGCCCGGGAACCAACGACCGCGGCCTCTCCCGAAAACATATCCTCAGCTCGATTGACGCCAGCCTCAAGCGCCTGGAGACAGATTACGTCGATTTATACCAGATCCACCGCTGGGATTACGAAACCCCAATCGAGGAAACGCTAGAAGCCCTGAATGACGTGGTCCGGGCTGGTAAAGCCCGCTACATTGGTGCATCTTCGATGTATGCCTGGCAGTTTGCTAAAGCCCTTTTTACATCAGATCTACACGGCTGGACGCGTTTTGTTTCCATGCAGCCCCATTACAACCTGATTTACCGGGAAGAGGAACGGGAAATGCTCCCGTTCTGCCAGGATCAGAAGATCGCCGTGATCCCCTGGTCACCTCTGGCTAAAGGAAGACTGACCCGCAAACCATCGAAAGAACAGGATGAAACGTATCGTGCTCAGACCGATGCCATCGGTAAACGTTTGTACTCGGATGAAGACCTTACGGTTGCGCAGCGGGTCAACGATGTGGCTGAAGCCCGTGGGCTGCCGATGGCCCAGGTTGCTTTAGCCTGGATGCTGTCCAAACCGGTCATCACCGCCCCGATTATCGGCGCAACCATGCCTCGCCACCTGGATGATGCCGTCGCAGCTACCTCTGTCCAACTCACCCCGGAGGAGATCCACCATTTGGAAGAAGCCTATCAACCACATCCCATACTCGGTTTTTCGTAATTTACCACACCGACTGCACTCTTTATAAAGATTGGGCGTCTTGGTCACTTTATGATGGTGCAAACTTGGAAAAAGCATATTAACCTTTTTTGGCATGATTATGTGGTAAAGAATGAATAACGCACGCGAAGAAAGAGTTGTTGCTTAACGCTAACAAGTATGACAGTTGAAAAACTACATCGTCAATTTCCATGCAGTGTCACCTGAATTACACTAATCTATGAAGCAAGGAGATGTGATTGTCAGCCCTATCCATCGGGGGAGTTCAGATGTGATATCAGCTCAATTTCGGGGGTGATTTTTTCCCATGGTACAGGTGCTGGCAAGGATGCTGCCAGCACCAGCATAGGAAGGGAGCGAATGAGCAGACGTATGGTCAACACCTTTTTCGCAGGTAGGCGATTTATATTTTTGGGGCATGTCCTGATCATAAATCAGTATAGTTATGTAAGCTCAAGCAGCCAACAACCGGTTGCGTTGGAAATTTCGGCTGCCTAACCAGATCAACAATCCAGCCAAAAGCCAAATCACTAACCCCATCAATAGCAATATGCTTATATTGATGAATATTGCTCCTGCCATCTGGGCGTAAAACAGTGCCACGATGGGCAATACTACTAAACCGGCCATCTGATTGGCATCCTGGAACCCTTGTGCATGGGCTGAAACCACCACCATCAGACTTACACCCAAGCCAGATAGGGCTGGTACCACCCAGAGAACCAGCACTAACCATAGGGCGTTGGGGAAGAAGATACGCTGCATTTGAGACCAGGCAGCTGCGTTCACATTGACGGCGTAGATCAAGAATCCACCTAAGGCCACTGCAATGGCTGCGAGCCAGCCCGAGAGCATCTTGGCAATAAATAATTCCCGGTCGGTAGTGGGGGTATACAGCAACGCTTCAAGCGTCTTGCGCTCTTTTTCGCCGGCAAAACTATCTGCAGCCAACATGGAGGCTGTCATCAAGGGGATGATTAAGAAGAAGGGCAGCAGCATATACACCAGAACAAATACGAGTACCTTCTGGGTGATTGCATAACCTGACAATTCCTGCAGCATGCCCGCAGGCATTTTCGCCAGAATTCCCTCCAGGGAGGACATCTGGCCACCGAACCAATGGAGAATAGTGGGGGCTAGTCCAGCTAACCAGGGAAGACCGGTAAAGAAGACCGCGATAATGATGATAATTGGCGTTACGACATTTTTATTTTGGATGACCACTTTAAGGTCTTTTCGAACAATAGCGAACATAGCGCGAGCGTTCATTACACACCTTCCTTTTCTTCGTGAAGTGTAAAGTAAACCTGTTCCAGATTGACTTCCTGGGGAGCCATGCGGTATACCCGCACATGGTTTTGCACCATGAAAGCCAGAACATCAGGGATCGATTCGCGTTTATTGATGGTTACAACCAGGGCACCATTGGGTTTTGCTGGCTCACCCAGCACAAGCTGCGGCATGCTGCGCAGTACATTCAGGGCAATCTCGGTCTGTTCTTCCGCTACTTCGATTTCCACATCCAGGCGGCGGACATATTGGCGGGTCAGTTCAGCGGGTGTACCTAATGCTACCAACCGTCCGTGTTCCAAAATAGCTACCCGGTCACATAGGCGCTGAGCTTCCACCAGGTTATGGGTGCACATGAAGACCGTGCAGCCTTCCCGGCGGGCCATGCGTTCGATCAACTCATTCACATGATGGGAAGATACCGGGTCCAGTCCGGAGGTGGCTTCGTCGAGGAAGAGCAGCTCAGGCTTGTGCAGCAGGGCTCGCGTAAGAGCCAGGCGCTGCTTCATCCCTTTGCTAAAGCCGCCTACTTTCTCACTGGCGCGATCCGCTAAATCGAATTCAGCCAGCAACTCCTGGATACGGGGCTTAATCGCCTTTCTGGGTATAGCGTATAGGTCAGCATAAATGCCGAGAATATCCCAGGCGGTCAGGCGCTCATCCAGGGAAGGGGTTTCGGTCAGCACGCCCGTCCGGGCGCGCAGCGCCGGGCCATCCACCTGTGGGTCGAAGCCGAGCACGCGCATGCCGCCCGAGGTCGGTTCAATTACTCCGTTGAGCAGGCGCACCGTGGTGGTCTTCCCAGCCCCGTTGTGGCCCAGGAAGCCGAAGATCTCTCCCGCGCGCACTTCAAGAGAAAGGTTGTCTACGGCAACGGTCTCCTTGAAATGGCGGGTGAGTTGGTTGATGGTGATAACTGAAGTATTCATTTCTTCCTCCTAGAACTCCTCGCCCTCGTTCGCTTCGAGGGCGAGGAAGATGAATAGATAAATGTCTTGTCAGGCCTACAACTCGATCTTCTGGAAGCGCCACAGCGCTACCAGGGTGAACAAGATGCTCAAGACTGCGGTGGAAATCAATTCCGAAACATATATTGCCGGTAAAGGTATTCCCTGCACTACACCCAGGGCAACCCCCTCCATACCCAACGGCAAGACATACAGAATCTGGGGGATGAAATTTCTCAATATCATTCCGCCCCACAAGACTCCGAAGGCGATCCCCAGCACAGGCCCGCGGTTCTCAAACATCACGCCCAGCATGATTACAAGGCTTATATAGAAGAAAAGCGCCAGCCAGACCACCCCCGCCCCAGCCACGAAAGGCGCAAGGGCCGGCACCTTATGGGTCGCCAGGAAAATTTCGCCCAAGATGATCAACCCGGGAATAGCGACTATGAACACTAGCACGCCGATGGCATTCGACAGCAGCTTGGTCAGGATGAAACCCTGGCGCGCCGCCGGCTTGGAGAGGATCCAGGCCGCCGTTCCCGACTGCTTTTCTTGGATGATCTCATCCTGGGCCAGGATGATGGCGCCTATCGTACCGGTCATCACCAAAAAGCTGAAGAACTGAATCATGGCCCCAACTTCGGGTGGGGTTCCTACAAACACCTGCTCTTGAGTCGGTAACCCAGCCATGAGGGTACTCAGCACCGGCAGGACGAACAAAAAGAAGGCGATCAGGCCACCGAGGATGACCGACCAGATCAAAAGCTGCCATAGCCAGCGGCGGGTGCGAAACCATTCGCCCATCTCTTTGGCAAGCATATTACCGAAGCCGGCCAGCCACCCGCTGCCGCGTGCGGGCAGCAGTCCCTGGCGGGCGGCTAGGCGGAGATCGCGGGATACATGAGGATGTGTTTGAACGGTCATTTCGAATTCTCCTTTTCAACAAGTGCCAGGAATACTTCTTCCAGGTTATAGGTCTTGCGCCCGAAGGTCTTCACCTTCAGGCTGCGGTCTTCGAGGATCAGCCGCTGGAGCTGGTCTTCGGCCGCCGCTTCATCGGTTACACTGACCTGCCAACAGGTTAGGCCGTCAACCGCCGTCACACACAGGTTTTGTACCCAAGACTGACTGACCACGCGCTCCCTGGCGCCAGCCAGTGCCGCTTCCGTCTCGCTCATCAGGGTGATGTCATACATGGTAGAGCCCTTATCACCCGCCAACAGCTCGTTAATGGGAGCTTCAGCGACCAGCGCACCCTGGTTTAGGATGGCTACCGAATCACTCACTCGCTGCACGTCTTCGAGGATGTGCGTAGAGTAAAAGATAGTGGTGTACTTGCGCAGCTTCTCCATCACCTCTAGCACATCGTGGCGGCCCATCGGGTCGAGCGAAGCCGCTGGCTCGTCTAGGATTAGCAAGTCTGGATAGTTCACCTGGGCCTGGGCAATGCCCAGGCGTTGCCGCTCACCGCCTGAGAAGCCGTGCACCGGCCGGTCAGCCTTGTTTTCCAGACCGACCAGCTCGATAACTTCCTGCACGCGTGCTTCGAGCAGGTCTTTCGGCCCGCGGTAGAAGAAGCGCCCTGTGTAGTCAATGATCTGGCGAGCGGTCATGTGCTCGTAGTAGCGCGGGTCCTGGGCCAGGTAGCCGACACGCTTGCGGATCTTCACGCTATCGCGCGTCACATCATGCCCGAAGACGGTCGCCTGGCCCGCACTAGGCTGGATCAGGCCGAGCAGAATCTTGATCGTAGTGCTTTTACCCGCCCCGTTAGGCCCCAGGAAGCCAAAGATCGAGTTCTGCTTTACCGTCAGGTTGAGGCCTTTCAGAGCCTGCGCCTCTTTATAGGTCTTGGTCAGGTTTTGCGTTTCAATTACCAGAGAATTGGAAGTGTCCATATTTCCTCCTTTCAGGTTTGTTGGTTTCCAATTATTGAAACATTCTCGACGTAAGGACGCTAAACGCCTCGAATGCAATCCAATCCGATTTATCTTTGACCTCATCCAGAGCCAGGTGGATAACGCCAATCTTTTGAGCAGATTCAAACTCGACTAGTAGCACCTGTTTTTTTGCAGACCAGTAGTTGTACTGCTCTTCAGTCAACTGCAGCTTGGGCTGCATCTCTTTCAAGTAGTGTGAAAGATCTTCGTTCAATTTCTTGGTAAAGAACAGCACACGGACGACGGTGGCCTTTACTCGCAGATCACATTCATCAATCTTTCGCAAGAAATACAAGCTGTCACCTGGGCTCACCGCGTACGCAGTTGAATATTCAGGATCAATGTCTTTTATAACCATGTATTTAACTCCACTCAGGATTTTCTCCAACTCGCCTGCTTGTGCGTCCAGAAAAACAAGATGATTCATTTATGCCATTCCTTACTCCCTTTGATCATTATCTGGTTTCACTATATATGAAAAACTCCCCGGCCACATCCATCGACCGAGGAGTTATTGGTAATGCTTTAGATTGAATTTATTACTTATACTTTAGGCGTCTGATCCTTATACTAAAGTAGGATATACGATTTATAGCAAGACAAGCTTATGCTTAATGGCGAAAGCGATTGCCTCTGACCGGCTTGATACCTGCAGCTTGGAGAGGATGCTGCTGATGTGGGCTTTCACCGTAGCCAGGCTGATGACCAGGGTATCGGCAATTTGCTGGTTGCTTTGACCCTGAGCGACCAGATTTAATACTTCCAGCTCGCGTTCCGTTAGGTCAACCAAGGGCTGTTTTATTGGGCGAGTTGCATGGACAAGTGCATTGGTAGCTTCAGGGGAAAGAGTTGATTTGCCTGAAACTGCGTCTCTAATTGCTTTTGCCAGCTCATCCGAAGTGACATTCTTGATCAAGTAACTGATCGCTCCGGCTGCCAGCACGCCCTGAACGAGCTGCTCATCCTCGAAGCTGGTCATGGCGATGATTTTTATCTCTGGATAGTCGGCCAAAATTGCCCGCGTTGCAGTGATCCCATCCATCTCGGGCATCATCAGGTCCATTAAGATGACATCAGGTTTTTTCTCACGGCAAATATTGAGCGCTTCCAAGCCATTCTTTGCTTCACCTACCAGCTCCAGGTCATCATAAGCCCTCAGGAATGTGGCCAGGCCGCTGCGCACCACATTATGATCATCTACTAACAACACCTGGATAATTTGAGAAGAATTCATCGTATTCATCGGTTCAATCCTTCCGGGTTGATCTCCAGTCCAGCTCGATGGTTGTGCCTTGGCCCGACTGGCTTTCAATCTTTAGGTCAGCTCCAATTGAACTCGCCCTCTCGCGCATAATCGCAATCCCCAAGTGCTCTGGGGTAATCGAGCTGGGGTCGAAACCCAGTCCATCGTCATTTATAACCATACTCATTTGGCCTGGCTGACATTTTAAACGGATCTCAACTTGCCTGGCGCCAGAATGCTTGGCGATGTTGTTCAGCGCCTCCTGGGCTACCCGGTAAAAAACCAGCTTCACTTCATGGGTTAGCTCGCAATCCCCTTTGATATCCACGGAAACCGGGACTCTGACCCGGCCAATAAATGCATCCACCAGCTGGGTAAGCAGGGATTTAATATCAGATCGCTCCAATGATTCGGGGCGCATCTCCAGTAGTAATGTCCTCATCTCTGCCAGTGCACCGCGTGTCAACTGGCGTAGCTCCTCCAGGTGTTGCATCCCTTCCTCTGGATTGCGTTTCCAGATGCGGGGGATGACATCGGCGATGAGGTTGGCAGAAAACAGGGTTTGGGTGACGGCATCGTGTAGCTCACGCGCCAGGCGACCCCTCTCAGCCGTAATCGCCGTTTGTTCTGCTTGTTCATACAGGTAGGCGTTTTCAACTGCCACACCGATCTGCTGCCCGATTGTTTTCAAGAGTGTGATCTGCTCCGGCGGATAGGTCCGGCTCTGATTCGTGCTGAGATTGAGCGATCCGACCAACTGACCTTTAGCCATCAGCGGAATTGCGATCACTTGCTCAATCCCTAAAGTAGCCATTCTCTCCTTCAAAGAGCTTTCCGTAGGCAACTCCGCGAGTGTCCAGATCACCGGTTCACCACGTTGGCCTGCCACGCCAGCGGCACTCTTGCTCAAGGGTAACCTATCACCCAGATTAGCAAAGGTGGGCGGCAACCCACGAAATGCCACCAGCTGAAGATGGGCCTCCTCCTTGTATGTTCCGGTGTTCGCCGCACCGCCTTCGCCGCCCGCGATTCGATAAGCGATGCCATATTCCATCCCAGTCAGTTCCATAATTCGCTCCAGAGCGTCCGCCATGATCTCGTCGAGATTGAGCGAGCTGCTCACATGTGCAGCGATGGCGTTGAGTGTAGCCAATTCATGGGTGCGCTCAGCAACTTTTTTCTCTAGCAAAGTATACGAGTCATCCAACTCTGCTGACATCAAGTTGAATTGTTCCGCAAGGGTTTCGATCTCATCACCCGTCTTAACCACAATTCGCTGGTCAAACTGGCCCGCGGTCACCTTCTCTGAAGCAGTAATTAATTCTTGGATTGGGTTGGTGATGTGCCTGACCCCGTAGGCAGTCACCAGCACCGGAACGATCGCGCCTAAAGCGAGCAAGGCTAAAAGAAACCTCTGATATGGTAAGGTTGGCCGCATGATCTCTGCCCAGCTTTCCTCTTTAATGACGTTCCAGTGCACAAAAGTACCTGAATAAGGAAAAAATGGAGCATAGCTGACCAACACATCCTCTTCTCCTTTCCGGAACCGTCCACTCATACTCTGCCCCTGAAGAAGCTGTTGAAGGTAGGCTTCTCCGGATAAATCTCTGCCCATTACGGATGGATCTGTGGAAAAAATGATACGTTGGTTCCCATCTACCATGTATATATTCGAACCCAGATCATGTTTGCTATATGCGTTGCTAAATGATTCGTAGTAGGCGTTCTGCGTAGGTGGATAAATGGTAAAACAGTAATAATCCGCGCCCACGAATTCGCCCTGCGGTCCATTCATTGATGCGGACATACAAAGGATTTCCTTCCCACTGGTCTCGATGTACCTGAGATCGCTATATGCGGCCTTGCCTGGATGATCGACCATAAAACGAAAGTTGGGGGTATCTGACCAATCCTGGCCTAGAAGTTCAGGTTGCTCGGGGTGTGTTTTCACTACCTTACCCTGTGAATCCACAAAATATATACCACCATCAAAAATATCTATGCCCTGCGCATGGTCAAGGATATTCTGAGCTCGGACTTCGAGGGGCGCTTCTTTTTGAGTATCGACAAGCAGGATAATCTTGACGATGAGAGGATTGGTTATGTCGAAGAATGCCTGATAGAGCGGTGGTGTTCTCGATTGGACAATCCCCCAATCCTGCTTGATGGCCAGATCTCCGATCACCTTTTGGTAAGAATAAAAAGTGAACCAGGCGACCGCTGAAAGGATGATCACCGTAGGCACGAAAGACCAGGCGATGATTTTGACCCGCAGGCTGTTCCACCATTTTTTTTCCATTTTTATTCCAATATCATAGAAATAGTGCAAGCAAAGGAGTATCTAATTTTTGCTGTTTACAATGGCTGCAATTGGGGATTCTTATTCTTTGTTAATCATAGCACGATTTTTGTTTAGGCAATAGAATATTTCGCGGTCCACCAAACACCCTTGGAATATCCTGTATTCTTTTCACGACTGAGTGGATACGACTGGATGATGAGCGACTCTGCAATGACTGAATTGCGTTGATCAGTCTTGATTCTTATCGACTAACGTCTACAATGTGATAATTGATTCTGGCAAGTACATTGGAATGATGTATTTTCAGGTTACTTCAAACAATTAATTTTGGATGTGTAATTAATGGGATCCAGGCAAAGTCCACTATATATGAGTTGTTAAATTAGGTAGCCCCAACCTCTGGGATAGTGAGCGTGGAGCGGCTCGAATATAACACCCCCCGTGGGTGCCCAAAACCAAAATAGTTAACAGACCAGTGAGCGTGGAGCGGCTCGAACGCTTAACCAATAGATTAAAAGGACATCACCTATATACGGCTTCTCTCATCCAGTGTCCTGCTATTTTTACCCTAATACATTGGACACGGACTATGCAAGTCCATTGGATGTGTTATTAAGATTCAGTCAACACTTTGGCGTCGAATGGGTTTTCTTCACATAAGAAGACGAATTCATGGATGCAATGGATAGTTGTTGTCCTACTAACAAGAAAGTCATTTAAATAAAGGGGAAACGAACTCTGTTATCTGTGAATTGCTGCTTAAAAAACACCATAATGCACCACTGCATTAAGCAAGGGGATGCGATTAGCAGTCTTGTTTTGAGGGAGTAACAGTAGTAAATTCTCCCAGACATTTATGAATGTTGAGTGGATAGGTTATATAAAACCCATCTAGTCCCCATATTTGGGGATTGGAATGTCCAATGCCCAGATTTTCCATGCCGTGTTACTGCCGTTGCATAAAGTTGCACGGGAACCTCCTTTATTCGTTCTTCGGCTTTGGTCAAACCTTCGCGCAGAGGTTACTCCTCCGTTAATTATGTCCAATCTTTCGTCAGTAGGTCATATATTGATTTATTATTTGTTTTCTGTTCTGATATACTTTCTCTTGTTGATTGCGGCTTACCGGATGCAAACAATAGGCGATTATAGAAAATCCTATCATCAGAGGTATGCTTATGAAAATTTTCGTTCCAGGGCGCATCTGCATGTTTGGCGAGCATTCCGATTGGGCCGGGGGTTACCGTCGAATCAATGCGGATATTGAGAAAGGCTACACATTGATCTGCGCTACCGATCAAGGTATTTATGCCGAGATCGGTCCCCACCCAACTTCCCTGGTGCTTACATCAACCACTCAGGATGGGGTCACTCACGGTCCGATTGAGATCCCCATGCAGCCCAAAGATTTGTTTGAAGTAGCCGAAAGGGGCGGTTTCTGGAGTTACATTGCCGGTGTCGCTTACCAGGTTTTGATCCATTATCATGTGCGTGGTCTGGTGATCGACAATTACAAGACTGATCTACCGGTCAAAAAAGGTTTATCCTCTAGTGCCGCGATCTGCGTGCTGGCTGCCCGCGCCTTCAATCGTATTTATGATCTCAAGTTCACCGTGCGTGGCGAGATGGAGCTGGCTTACATGGGAGAGATCACTACCCCCTCCCGCTGCGGTCGCATGGACCAGGGCTGCGCCTTCGGGAACCGCCCTGTATTGATGACATTCGATGGTGACCTCCTGGATACGAACGAATTACAGGTAAATTCTGAGCTACATTTTGTGATTGTCGACCTTCAGGCACGTAAGGATACGATGGAGATCCTTAACCGCCTGAATCGTAGTTATCCAATTGCAGAAAATGAGACTGAGCGCGGTGTGCAAGAACTGCTTGGACCGATCAATAAGCGCCTCGTTCACCAAGCAGTGGAAGCTCTGCGTGATTCAGATTCCCAAAGATTAGGCGTATTAATGACCGAAGCCCAGGCATTCTTCGATCAATATGCTTCACCTGCCTGCCCCGAAGAGCTGACTGCCCCAGTGCTGCATCGCCTGTTAAACTACGAACCTTTGAAGTTGCACATCTGGGGTGGCAAAGGTGTCGGCTCTCAAGGCGATGGGACTGCCCAGTTTGTTGCCCGTTCCCCAGCTGACCAGCAAGCCGTGATCGAGATTATTGAGCGCGATTTAGGCATGCCCTGTTTAAAGCTAACTCTGCACCCCGTCCAGAAAGTTGTGAAAGCAGTCATCCCGGCAGCCGGCTTTGGCACCCGTCTCTTTCCCGCTTCCAAAGCAACTAAGAAAGAATTATTCCCCGTTATCGATCAGGATGGTATCGCCAAGCCGGCCATCCTCTATATTGTCGAGGAAGCTCTCCAAGCCGGGATCGATGAAGTGATCATCATCGTCCAACAGGAAGATTTGGATGATTTCCATTCCTTCTTCAACACTCAAGTTTCGATTGAAAACTATAACAAGCTGCCAAGGCATTTCCAGGAGTATGCCAACCACATCATAGATATTGGCAAGAGCGTCTCGTTTGTGATCCAGCAAAACCAAGAAGGTTTTGGGCATGCCATATATTGCGCTCGTGATGCCATCGGAGATGATCCTTTCCTGTTGATGCTTGGCGATCACTTATATCGCGCCAGTGGTGAAATCTCCTGTGCGCAGCAGTTACTGGATGCATACAACCAGTATGGAACAAATGTCCTCGGGCTGCGGCTTACACCCGAAGAGCAAATCTCTAATTTTGGTACTGTTGCAGGAGTATGGGTTGAAGAAGACCGCTTATTGAACGTAACCGAGTTTGCTGAAAAGCCCACCATGGATTATGCCCGTAACTTCCTGCGTGTCCCTCGTTTGCAGGCAGATGAATATCTAACCGTATTCGGGTTGTACATCATAAAGCCACTCTTATTTGAATTTTTGGAGGAACACATCCAGAACAACGTGCGAGAGCGTGGTGAATTCCAGCTGACATCGGCATTAGATCGCTTACGAAGGGAAGAAGGGTTCTACGGATTGATTATGGATGGAAAGCGGTTCGATATCGGCCTGCCAGATAATTATCTTACGACATTACAATCATTCCGCTTTAAGGATTGAATTAGGGTGAAGCTTTGCGATACTCGGTCAGAGATCAAGGCGTAAATGAATACATAGTTAACATAAGAGAAGATCTGGGATAAATCTTTAACCCGAAGGTCAATCATAATGCCTTGCCATGCGTTGAGGAGCATAAGGAAACCCAGGAACACCGAAGATACCGCCTGAATTAGAAGCTCCGATCTTGCGATGGGTGAAAGAGAATCAACGCTGGGGCTATGAAAAGATACAAGGCGAACTACACAAAATCGGTTACAGGTATAGTGTTTCATTTATTCGAAATACCCTCAAACTACATGCTGTCACGCCTGTATCGCAGCGGTCGACAGGGCGATCTTCAATAAACATTTCATGGGTTTGCTCCGACAAGTATTCAACTACGGTCTTACCACCAGAAGTGCTGTCGCCATATATACCTAATCCAACATTTACCTTTGTGCCTACAGCGTGTTCATAAGACTCTATACTTGTGCTGCTATCATAGGGGCAATGGAGTTTCGATACGAAGATAACACCTTCACCCTCCCCAGTAGTGATTAGAAAATCGCCAATCTTATCCCCTGGATTGTTCATCTGTTCGCGTAGGTTCGGCATTGCTTCGATAGGTTGCTGCGTTGCCTTTTCCACATCCATTAACTAAAATTGAAAATAGTGCAAAGCGTGTTATATAGATGACCTTTTGATGGTTATTCTCCTTGGAGAGTAAAAGTTGCAGTAAATTTGGAATAGTTATATACTGAATGCAGTATGAGGTGTCTCACATGAATAATGCTAGTAAATCTCAACTGACTTTTGGCATCATGGTAGTTCCCACTCCGCCCTTCCCGCGCGTGAGCGAACACGCCAGGTTGGTTGAATCTCTGGGGTTCGACAAACTTTGGGTGCCGGACCACTTTGTGAACCCGGAAGATAAAGAGGCAGGCTGGTTTGATTGCTGGACCACACTAACTGCGCTGGCAACCCACACTAATCAGATTTCGCTCGGCACTCTGGTCTCCAGCATGACCCTCCGCAATCCTGCCATCCTGGCACGCA
>Ga0209253_10000546_pt1 | contig 32603 bp, 26 predicted proteins | sample FrelakmetBRP12BR_FD_187145 | JGI IMG/M metagenome (GOLD analysis project Ga0209253, IMG submission 187145) | Freshwater lake sediment microbial communities from the University of Notre Dame, USA, for methane emissions studies - BRP12 BR (SPAdes)... | ecosystem: Environmental > Aquatic >... | reverse complement strand
CGGCGACAGGCTCCTCGGCTGATGACACAGGCGTAAACTGCAAGACAAGAATCAAGCCCAGCAGGTTGCGGTATTGAGAATTGATTTGAATGATTGCACCTCCTCAAGGGCGGAATACGGCTAATGCCTGCTCATGCTAAGGTCTAATTAGCATCAATAAAAGCAGTATCTTTCTGATAATATGATCGGTATTTACGAACCATTGTACTTTAGGTCGCCATCATGCTCAACTACCGGCAGTTACATTATTTCTGGGCCGTCGCCAAGGCTGGCAGCATCATTCGTGCGAGCGAACGACTGCATCTCACGCCCCAGACTCTGAGTGGCCAGATCAGCCTGCTGGAAGAAACGCTGGGCGTGGCTCTGTTCTTGCGGGTCGGCCGGCGGCTGCAGTTGACGGAAACCGGCCGACTCACGCTCTCTTACGCCGATGAACTGTTCCAGATCGGCAATGATCTGGAAGAGGCGCTGCGCAGTCGCCCTGAAGACCGCTCCATCCAGTTCCGCGTGGGAGTTGATGATGTGGTGCCGAAATCGATTGCCTATCGACTGCTGACGCCGGCGATGTCAATGACCGAACCGGTGCGCATCATCTGCCGGGAGAACAAGCTCGTACGATTGCTGGTGGAACTGGCGTTCCACCGACTTGATCTGGTGCTTGCTGACCGGCCCATGCCGCCCGAGACAAACGTGAAGGGCTACAGCCACAAACTAGGGGATTGCGGCATCACGTTTTTCGCTGCACCGCAGCTTGCAGCACAACTTAAAGGCAAAGGCAAATGGCCGCGCATACTGAATGCCGCTCCCCTGCTGATACCTGGGGAGAATGCCGCCGTGCGGGTCCCGTTGATGCGCTGGTTTGATGCTCACCAGATCCGTCCACGTATCGTCGGCGAATTCGAGGACAGCGCACTAATGCAGGCTTTCGGGCAAGCTGGTATCGGCATTTTCATCGCGCCATCGGTGATTGCTGATGAAGTGCAACGCGAGCACGGCGTTATAGCCATTGGTCAAACCGACGAAGTAACCGAGCAATTCTACGCCATCTCAATGGAACGCCGACTCACTCACCCCGCAGTGGTCGCAATCAACGACACTGCGCATCGCAAGCTGTTCGCCAGCCTTAAGAAGAGTCGTTGACAAGAATCCGATCGTCGCGAGTCAGCAGAATCAACAAAGAAAAATTCCGGGTGAATGCACCGAAATCATCTTGATTGTCGCGCAGGTCATGAAGAGTAAGGAAATTTCCAGAGATCCGCGCGCAGGGAAGGACGGCGCAGGATTTTAAACTAGGCTGTTGCCGAATCCAGAATCAGAATCAATCGGATGCTTTATCCAGACTGCTGGCAGCTTTTTTCTGATCTTCTCGCAGCTGCTCATATTCACGCCATTTATGCTTGATCTCATAGTGTTTCTCTGGCGGCAATTGCTTGATATTCTTGTACTTTTCGCGTACCTTATTGCGCTGATCGGAAGTAAGTGAAGCCCACTCACGCATTTGCGATTGTATGCGCTGCTGTTCGAGAGGAGACATGTTCGGGTAGCGTTTGGCGATACTCAACCATTTTTTCTTTCCGGCTGCATCTACCTCGTCCCAATTCTGCGCGAGGGGTGCCAGGACTTGCTTTTGCTGAGAATTCAGCCGCACCCAAGCAGGCTCCCCGGATTCAGCTAAGACATAAGCAGGAACCAACAGGCATAGCCAAAGGGCTACTGCCAGGAGTGGTCTAGCCATTCACCGAACTCATCGTCAAGATAAGCGTCAACTGGCAACTCATCGGTGAGCAGCATTATGTCCAGGTCCGCGATATCGTCTCCCTGCTGTAAAGGAGTTTGCCAGTAAGCAACGCCTGCCAGAGCAAGCAACAGAGCGAGCAACGATAATATCTTGCCGGTATTAAAATGCCAGCCATGCCCGCTGTGCACAGACATACCGCCGCCCGTAGTGAATATTGTCTCGCTCACCTGGCAATTCTCCAAGGAAGCTCTGCGTGCTGCTTGCAGGCGCTGCAGGGTGTTTTGCCCGATATCATCCAATCCGCGATCTAGCAGCCGGGTAATTTCTTTTCCCAATTCCGGTTCATTCATGGCTCGACTCCTTTCTTCCTCAAAATAGTGGCGAGAGCGTGGGTTGCACGGGAGCAATGAGTTTTCACGCTTCCTTCTGAGCATTCCATGATCGCCGCAGTCTCTTCAACGCTCATTTCTTCCCAGTAACGCAGCAGGAAGGCTTCGCGTTGACGAGCTGGCAGAGTTTTTATAGCTTCTTCAATAGAACTAATAAGTTGTGACTGTTCCAGTTGCTCATGCGGATCATTACCAAAATCGGAGTCCGTCTTTACCTGCAAAGTTTCCAGCAGATCGTAGTCTTCGCCCCCTTTTTCCTGACTGTTGGGCGTGAATGACGAGAATAGTGTAGTCCATAATGAGCGGGTCTTCTGCCGCCGGTAGTAATCACGTATGGTGTTTTGCAGAATGCGCTGGAACAGAAGCGGCAGTTCCGCTGGCAGGTTGGCCGCATATTTTTCAGTGAGCTTCATCATGGAGTCCTGGACGATATCCAGCGCCACATGCTCGTCCCGTACTGCAAACAGCGCCTGTTTATATGCGCGCCGCTCGGTCTCAGCCAGAAAATCGGAAAGCTCCTGTCGGGTAGCCAGAACAATTTCCCTATAATCAAAAATGATTGGACATTACCGGCGGCAATGGTAGCAAACTTTTTCGCTATGCTGGACCAGTTTTATGCGTGGCAAAGCGAGATGAATCAGTATGTCCGCCGGGATCGAGCGCATGGATCAGCGCTTGATTGATCCATGGCAATGATTTCTGGAGTACCATTGTGCCGCATATCAGAATGACATCTATTGGAAACCGCGTCCTTCCGGAACCGGGTATCCATTTAAGAATACCCACATATTCGATCCTCTGCGCTCCAGCCAATGCAATCTAACCTCTCCTCGTCTGCCCTGCCCCCCGCCTGGTCTACCCAGGTTGAATCGCATTTGGCCGATGGAGAAAATGTGTTGGCCTGGCTGGAAACTGACCTCGATGCCCAACTGCATTTTGCCTCCGGCCTGTTGGTTGTCACCAACCTGCGCTTGCTGTCCAAACCGTCGACAGATGCCCCCTGGCAGGATTGGACTTACCGCCAAGGAATGACGCTGACGCGCCGCGATCATTCCGGTATTGGCAGCCTTGAACTGGCTGACATCGATTTACTGCTTGCCCGCTGGCGCTATACGCTCAGTAACAATATTGCCGCTGGCCGCTTGCTCGAGCATTTCCTGCAGCAACTCAGCCACCACCTCACCGGGGAACTTCCTCCAACGCCGGAGCAGATCCTGTGCCCGAAATGCCAGAGTGTGCTCGATGCTCCGCTCCCACCCGGGCAGGAAGAGTGTGCGCTGTGCAGCAAGGAAATATATACGCCTCCTTCCACCTGGACATTATTCCGCCTGTGGCGCTTTGCCAGACCCTACAAGTGGCGGCTGCTTGCCGGCTTTCTGCTGACCCTGGGCAGCACGGCAGCAACGCTGGTGCCGCCTTACATGACCATGCCGTTGATGGATAACGTGCTGATCCCCTATCAGAACGGCAAACCGATCGACACTGACCTGGTGACGCTCTACCTTTCCGGTTTGTTCGGTGCAGCATTGCTGGCCTGGATGCTGGGATGGGCGCGCACTTATGTTCTCGCGCTGGTTTCAGAACGTATCGGCGCCGACCTGCGCACCGCCACTTACGAACACCTGCTGAAGCTCTCGCAGGAGTACTTTGGCGGCAAACGCACCGGCGATCTGATGGCCCGCATCGGCTCGGAAACCGACCGCATCAATATTTTCATCTCGCTGCACCTGCTCGATTTCGCCACCGATGTGCTGATGATCGCCATGACCGCAGCCATTCTGGTTTCGATCAACCCCTGGCTGGCGCTGGTGACTCTGCTGCCGCTGCCCATCATCGCCTGGCTGATTCACGTGGTGCGCGACAAGCTGCGTACCGGCTTTGAAAAGGTCGATCGCATCTGGGCCGAAGTGACCAATGTGCTCGCCGACACCATCCCCGGGATGCGCGTAGTCAAGGCGTTTGCACAGGAAAAACGCGAAGCGGCGCGCTTTCGCGCAACGAACCAGCACAACCTGGAAGTCAACGACCGGGTAAACAAAATCTGGTCACTGTTCACCCCGACCGTGACGCTGCTCACCGAAATCGGGCTGCTCGTGGTATGGATTTTCGGCATCTGGCAAGTCTCGGAGAATGCGATCACTGTCGGTGTACTCACCGCTTTCCTGGCTTATATCAGCCGCTTCTACCTGCGGCTCGATTCAATGAGCCGCATCGTTTCATTTACGCAGAAGGCAGCGGCAGGCACCAAACGTATTTTCGAGATTCTTGACCAGACTTCCAGTGTTCCCGAACCTGCCAACCCAGTGCACCTGCCGACCGTTACCGGCCGTATCGAATTGCGTGGCGTCGGTTTCCGCTATGGCACGCGCAGCGTGACACGCGATATCAGCATCGTTATTGAACCGGGTGAAATGGTCGGCCTGGTCGGCCATAGCGGCTCGGGCAAAAGCACGCTGGTCAACCTGATCTGCCGCTTCTACGACGTGACCGAAGGTGCGATCCTGATCGACGGGGTGGATATTCGCTCGTTGCCGGTAGCCGAGTACCGCAAGCACGTCGGCCTGGTGCTGCAGGAACCGTTCCTTTTTTTCGGCACTATCGCCGAGAACATTGCCTACGGCAAACCCGAAGCGACGCGCGCAGAAATTGTCGCTGCCGCCCGTGCCGCCCATGCGCACGAATTCATTCTGCGCCTGCCGCATGGCTACGACTCGCTGGCCGGGGAACGCGGACAAGCGCTTTCGGGTGGCGAGCGGCAGCGCATTTCAATTGCCCGCGCACTGCTCATCGATCCACGCATCCTGATACTCGACGAAGCCACCTCTTCAGTTGATACCACCACCGAGAAAGAAATCCAGAAAGCGCTCGACAATCTGGTGCGCGGCCGCACCACCATCGCCATTGCACACCGTCTGTCCACCCTGCGCGGCGCCAACCGGCTGATCGTGCTCGACCGTGGCAGCATCGTTGAAGTCGGCAATCACGAGGAACTAATGGCCCGCGCAGGCCATTATTACAACCTGTATCAAGCCCAGGCGCGCAATGTCGACACCGAGGACGACCTGCGCCGACAGGATATTGCCCTCAAAACAGAGGAAGCACGCATATGATCGCCCGGCCAGATTTCCAACTGAGTCGAAACGCCTTCGGGCGGCTGGTATTCACCGGTCCGGATGGACTGGCACAGGAAGGGGTGGTGCCCGTGCGCGCTTTTCCAATTGCCGCGCCCGACCAAGGCATTGCGCTGCTTGATACGCAAGGCCATGAACTGGCTTGGATTGAGCGTCTGGTCGATCTGCCGGATGAATTGCGCGCCCTGATTGAGGCGGAACTCGGCAGCCGTGAATTCATGCCGGAAATCAAGCGCATCCTTGAAGTCGCAAGTTTTGCCACACCCTGTACCTGGCAGGTGGAGACAGATCGCGGCGTAACCGCCTTCATCCTCAAGGGGGAAGAAAATATCCGCCGCCTGACCCCGCCAGCCCTGCTGATCACGGAAAGCCACGGCATTCACTTCCTGATCCGTGACCGCTTTGCGCTCGATCATCACAGCCGCAAGATACTGGATCGTTTCCTCTAGCCTCCCGCTCTCCTGTCTTGCCACGTAGCAGCCAGAAACCAGGCAAAAAACCCTGCAAAAATTAAACAAGCATTTGATATAAATCAATAAGTCCGTAAGAAGCAGGCATTTATGGGACATTCGGGTCCGATTCTGCTGCCCGAATTATTTAATGTGGCTGTAAACCGATCCACGCCAACCGCGTTAGTTCGGCTTCATTCACTCAGTACGGCTCCATTTCATGCCAGATTGCACCACTGTTGACCACATTGATAAGAAGGACATCAAGTTTCTCGATATCCGCCATCTGAATGGTCCCAATATCTGGACCTACTACCCGGTTCTTGAAGCGCTTGTCGACATCGGCGAACTCGAAGACTTCCCATCCAACACCATCCCCGGTTTTTATCAACGCCTGTCTTCCTCGCTGCCTTCGCTGATTGAGCACCGCTGCAGCTACGAAGAACGTGGCGGTTTCCTGCGCCGGGTCGAGGAAGGCACCTGGCCATGCCATATCCTCGAACACGTTACGCTTGAATTGCAGAATCTGGCCGGCATGCGCGGCGGCTTTGGCAGGGCCCGTGAAACTTCGGTGCGCGGCGTCTATAAGGTAATCGTCAGCGCCTGGCACGCGGAAATTACGCGCAGTGCCTTGTTCGCAGCGCGCGAACTGGTACTGGCAGCAATGCGGGGCCACCAACCCTACGACGTCGAAGGCACGCTCGAGCGTCTGCGTGGCATGGTCGATTCGCTCTGGTTGGGCCCATCGACTGCATGCATCGTTGACGCCGCCGCTACCCGCAACATTCCCGCCATTCGTTTGCTCGCCAGGGGAAATCTGGTGCAGCTCGGCCATGGCACCCGCAGCCGGCACATCTGGACGGCCGAAACCGACCGTACTCCGGCAATTGCCGAAAGCATCTCGCGGGACAAGGATCTGACCAAGTCACTGCTCCGCTCCTGCGGTGTTCCTGTTCCTGAGGGGCGTATCGTCACCAGCTCTGAAGATGCCTGGGAAGCTGCAGAAGACATCGGTTTGCCTGTCGTCATCAAACCCTGTGACGGCAATCATGGGCGCGGTGTCTTCATCGAATTGACCCGGCGTGAAGAGGTCGAATCAGCCTATCACGCCGCATTGAAAGAAGGCAGCGGCGTACTGGTCGAACGTTATATCCCGGGTACCGAACACCGCCTGTTGATCGTGGGTGGACAGCTCGTCGCTGCCAATCGGGGCGACTCGGTATCCGTTACCGGTGACGGGACCTCAACCATCGCCGAGTTGATCAAGCAGCAGATCAATTCCGATCCGCGCCGCGGGATGACCGAAGACTTCCCGCTCAACATGATTCGCCTAGATAAAGCGGCGCGCATGGAAATTGCCCATCAAGGTTTTAGCGGCGACTCAGTGCCGCCAGCCGGCCTTGAAGTTCTGATCCAGCGTAACGGCAACCACGCTTTCGACGTTACCGATGAAGTACACCCCAGCATTGCCGCAGCCGCCTCACTCGCTGCCCGCATTGTTGGTCTGGATATCGCCGGCATCGATCTTGTCACCGCTGACATTTCGCGCCCGCTCAGCGAGCAAGGCGGCGCCATCGTCGAGGTCAACGCCGGCCCCAGCCTGCTGATGCACATCAAACCTGCTGTGGGCACACCCCGTCCGGTTGGCAAAGCCATCGTCGATCACCTGTTTCCGGACGGCGATGACGGCCGTATCCCGATTGTGGGCATCAGCGGCAGCTACGGCAAAACTACTGTGGCACACCTCGTCGCGCGGCTGCTCACCCTCTCCGGCAAATATACCGGGCTGGCATGCAGCGATGGGCTGTACCTTGATTCCAGGCAAATTGACAAAGGCGATTGCGCCACATGGGATGCAGCCAACCGTATTCTGATAAACCGCTCGGTCGAAGCCGCCGTGTTCGAGAACGGCAGCGATGCCATCCTCGGTGAGGGACTGGTCTACGATTGCTGCCAGGTCGGCATCATCACCAACGTCGAGCCAATCCGACACTATGGCCGCTACGATATTGCAACCCCCGAGCAGGTTTACACTATCCTGCGCACCCAGATAGACGTGGTAACACCGACCGCGGCGGCAGTAGATGATGTGATCGACATGGTATTGCCGACGGGTGCCGCGGTGCTCAACGCCAGGGTAGCGATGCTGGTCGAGATGTCCAAACTGTGCAACGGTGAAGTCATTTACTTCAGCCTTGATCCCGAACAGCCAGCTGTCACCGCGCATCGCGCACAAGAAGCGCAAGGTAAGCGTGCGGTCATCGTTCGCAACGGGGAAATCATGCTTGCCACCGGCGCCGATGAAGTACCTTTGATCAAACTGGCCGATGTCCCTCTGACTGATGGCGGACGTGCAATTGCACAAGTCGAGAACGTTCTGGCAGCAGTGGCTGCCGCATGGGCACTCGGCATCGCACCCGATCTCATTCGCAGCGGAATCGCAACAACCGAATTAAGCCAGGAAAAATGTAGCTCTCCCCGGATCGAACCGGAAACTCAAGGAAACTATTCATGAACGTATCGCGTATCCGCGCACTGCGCGGCCCTAATTTATGGAGTCAACGCACCGCCATAGAGGCTGTTGTCTCCTGCAACAGCGCCGAGTGTTCCCTGGACAAAATACCGGGGTTCATGGCTCGATTGAACGAACGTCTCCCGGGAACTGCCCTACCCCAGCCAGTAGAACGCCACGAAGCCATGGCCATGGCGCATGTGCTGGAATTTGTCGCGCTCAACCTGCAAACACGAGCCGGTTGCCCGGTCAGCTTCAGCCACACCGTGTCAACAGCGGAAACCGGCACTTACCGGGTCATTGTTGAATACAGCGAAGAAGCAGTCGGTCGGCTCGCTTTTGAACTCGCACAAACTTTATACCTTGCTGCAATTGATGACACTCCTTTTGACCTGGTCGCAGCATTGCAGCGTCTGCGCGAACTGGATGAAGACGTGCGCCTCGGACCCAGCACCGGCGCCATTGTTCATGCCGCTGTAGCGCGTGGTATTCCTTATCGCCGCCTGACAGAAGGCAGCATGGTGCAGTTCGGCTGGGGCAGCCAGCAGCGCCGCATCCAGGCCAGCGAAACTGATCGGACCAGTGCCGTCGCCGAGTCCATCGCGCAAGACAAAGAGTTGACCAAGATGCTGCTGCATGCTGCCGGCATTCCCGTTCCGGCAGGCCGACCTGCAGCAAGTGCGGCAGATGCCTGGACGGCCGCCTGCGAAATTGGCGGGCCGGTCGTCGTAAAACCACAGGACGGCAACCAGGGCAAGGGTGTGGCGGTAAATCTGGCAAGCCGTGAGCAGGTGGAAGCAGCCTACGCGGTAGCGGCTGAAATCAGCGATGAAGTCCTGGTTGAACGTTATATCTCCGGTCATGATTACCGCATGCTGGTGATCGGCAACAAGCTGGTCGCTGCCGCGCGGCGCGAGCCACCGCAAGTGCTCGGCGACGGCGTACACAGCGTGCGCCAGTTGGTGGATCAGGTCAATCGCGATCCACGGCGTGGTAAAGATCACGTCACTGCGCTGACCAGAATAGATTTTGATGAAATTGCGCTCGCCCATCTCGCAACCCAGAACCTGACCGCCGAATCCATCCCAGCCAAAGGTGTGCGCGTGATCCTGCGCAATAATGCCAACCTTTCCACCGGTGGCACAGCCACCGATGTAACCGACGAAGTTCATACCGAACTTGTCGCACGCGTGGTGGCCGCTGCACAAATGATCGGTCTCGATATTTGCGGGGTTGATGTCATCTGCGACAACGTGCGCAATCCGCTGGAACAGCAAAACGGCGGCATCGTCGAAGTGAATGCCGCACCGGGTTTGCGCATGCACCTGCAACCTTCGTCCGGCAAAGGCCGTGCGGTTGGTGAGGCCGTCATCGCCAACATGTTTACTGCTGACGACGATGGACGTATTCCCGTGGTCGCCGTGACCGGCACCAACGGCAAGACCACCACCGTGCGCCTGATCGCCAACATTCTCAGTTGCCAGAATCTGCGTGTCGGCATGACCAATACCGACGGTGTCTATGTTGCGGGGCAGCGCATCGACACCGGTGATTGCAGCGGTCCGAAGAGTGCGAAAAATGTCCTGCTCCACCCCGATGTCGATGCCGCCGTATTCGAGACGGCGCGCGGCGGCATGCTGCGCGAAGGGCTGGGTTTCGACCGCTGCCAGGTTGCAGTGGTCACCAATATCGGCATGGGCGATCACCTCGGTCTCGCACACGTGCATACGGCTGAGGATCTGGCTCTGGTCAAACGTGTCGTCGTGCAGAACGTTACGCCCGACACTGGCGTCGCCGTGCTCAACGCCGCTGACCCACTGGTGGCCAACATGGCGAATGGCTGCCCCGGCTCAGTCACCTTCTTTGCCCACAACCGCCATCATCCGGTGATAATCAAGCATCGCGCACAGGGCAAGCGTGTCATCTATCTCGACGGCGATTCGATAGTCGCTGCGGAAGCCGGGCTTGAGCACCGCATTTCGCTGAGCGGAATCCCGATCACGCAAAACGGCAGCATCGGTTTCCAGATCGAGAATGCCATGGCAGCCATCGGCGCCGGCTGGGCGCTTGCGCTTGATTGGGCGGTCATCCGCGCCGGGTTGGCCAGCTTTGTCAGCGATGTGCAAACCGCACCGGGCCGTTTCAATCTCTTCAGTCATCGTGGCGCCACGTTGATCGCCGATTACGGCCACAATGCGGACGCGATCCGGGCGCTGGTATGCGCCATCGATAATATGCCGGCCAATCGCCGCTCGGTAGTCATCAGCGGTGCCGGCGACCGGCGCGACGAAGACATCCGCCAGCAAACCGAAATTCTCGGTGACGCTTTCGACGAGGTCGTGCTGTATCAGGATAAATGCCAGCGCGGCCGCGCTGACGGAGAGGTGCTGGGCCTGCTGCGGCAAGGACTGGAAAATGCCAAGCGTACCCGCGAGGTCAAGGAAATCCGGGGTGAATTTGTCGCCATCGATGCGGCTTTCGCCAGCCTCAAAGCCGGCGAACTCTGTCTTATTCTCGTCGACCAGGTTGAAGCAGCGCTCAGACACATCAGCAGGCGAGTAGTAGCAGGCTGACAGCTCGACCACATGCGCATTGATGTTTCAAGAATGCCATTGGTGGATGCACTCAAGGCCATTGCCTGTCTGCTGATCGTAGCGCATCACCTGTCCATCTACGGCCCCATGTCGGATCTGGCCTACCCACTGATTCCCGGCCTGCTCGAATGGCTGCGTGAATACGGCAGAATGGCGGTGCAGGTTTTTTTTGTGGTAGCGGGTTTTCTGCTGGCCGGGAAACTTGCACCACTCGGAGCGCCGCTCGCCACCGACCCGATCCCAGCCATCAAACGACGCTACCTTCGCCTGGTCATCCCGTATCTCGCTGCCCTGATCCTGGCGATCGGCTGTGCGGCGCTGGCCAGACACTGGATGACGCACGACTCCATCCCCGCCGCACCCAATCTCTTCCAGTTTCTGGCGCATGTGTTTCTGCTGCAAGACCTGCTTGACCAGGAAGCCCTGTCAGCAGGAGTCTGGTACGTAGCCATCGATTTTCAGCTATTCACTCTGGCAGCGTGTCTGTTCTGGCTATCCGGAAAGATCGAGCAACGCCATCCACAGCTGAAATCAACCGCGCTGGTTTTGATTGCGGGCTTGACCATGGTCTCGCTATTCACGTTCAACAGAAATACTTTCTGGGACGAAACCGCCCTCTATTTCTTCGGCTCGTACGGTCTCGGGATTCTGGCTTACTGGGCTTCTGGCAGCCAGCGCCCTACCCTCTGCCTCGCATTACTGGGTACGCTGGCGGTAGCGGCCTTGCTGGTGGATTTCCGTGACCGGATAGCGGTGGCAACGGCTGTAATGCTGCTGCTGGGATGCGCCCGACAATATGGAATTCTGGGAAGCTGCCCGGTACCCAACTTCCTGACCTATCTCGGGCGCATCTCTTATTCCATTTTCCTGGTTCACTTTCCACTGTGTCTGCTGGTCAACGCAAGCTTCTTCCGCTTTCTCCCGCATGAAGCGGTCACCAGCCTGTTCGGGCTGGCTCTGGCTTTGGGCATCAGCATACTCGGCGGCGCTTTATTCTACAAATGGATCGAAAGCCGTCCGCTTGCAGACAGGATGCGCCTGTTGCTATTTCCCGCTCAGGCTGGTCAGCAGCAATAGTTCGTTGAGCCTTTTGACGAATCCAGCCGGGTCTTCGAGCTGACCGCCTTCGGCCAGCAGCGCCTGGTCAAACAGGATATAGCTCCAGTCGGCAAAGCGCGCTTCCTCGTATTTCAAGCGCTGCACCATCGGATGGTGCGGGTTGATCTCGAGAATGGGCTTGGTGTGGTTCACTTTCTGTCCGGCTGATTTGAGCAGGCGTTCTAGATGACCACCCATGTCGTGGCTGTCTGCCACCAAGCAGGCAGGAGACTCGGTCAGGCGCAAGGTGACGCGCACATCCTTCACCTGCTCGCCAAGGACGCCCTTGATCTTCTCGGTAAGCTCCTTGTATTCGCCCGCTTCCTTTTCCTGCTCTTTCTTTTCCGCCTCGTCTTCCAGCTTGCCCAGATCCAGGCTGCCCTTGGCCACCGATTGCAGTGACTTGCCCTCGAACTCGGTCAGGTTTGCGGCCAGCCACTCATCCACGCGCTCGGCCAGCAGCAGCACTTCGATGCCTTTCTTGCGAAAAACTTCGAGGTGCGGACTATTTCTGGCTGCCTTGAGATTGTCGGCAGTCACATAGTAGATCTTCTCCTGCCCTTCTTTCATGCGCCCGACATAATCGCTCAAGGACACGCTCTGCTCATCGTTCTCGGCATGGGTGGAAACGAAGCGCAACAGCTTGGCAATGCGTTCGCGGTTGGCGTAATCTTCCCCCACGCCTTCTTTCAGCACCTGGCCAAATTCCTGCCAGAAGGTTTTGAATTTTCCCCTGTCGCTGTCCTGCTCGCTCTGGGCGAGGTCTTCGATCAGCCCCAGCACCTTCTTCACTGCACCCGCACGGATGACCTCGATGTCTTTCGATTCCTGCAGAATTTCGCGCGAAACATTCAACGGCAAGTCGTTGGAATCGATCACCCCGCGCACAAACCGCAGGTAATTCGGCAGCAGCTTATCCGCATCATCCATGATGAATACCCGCCGCACATACAGCTTGATGCCGTGGCGGCGCTCGCGCTCGAACATGTCAAACGGCGCGCGCGATGGAATGTAGAGCAACTGGGTATATTCCTGCTTGCCTTCCACCTTGGCGTGCACATAGGCCAGCGGCGGCTCGAAATCATGCGCCACATGTTTGTAGAATTCCTCGTACTGTTCCGGAGTGATCTCGTTCTTGGGGCGTGCCCACAAGGCGCTGGCCTGGTTGACAGTCTCGTCTTCATCGCTGATGGCGTTTGCGTTCTTCTCCTTGGACCACTCTTCCTTCTTCATCACGATCGGCAAGGTGATATGGTCGGAATACTTGCGGATGATGGTGCGCAACTGCCAGCCATTGAGCAGATCGTCCTCACCGGCGCGCAGATGCAGGATGACTTCGGTGCCGCGCTCTGTTTTCTCCATGGTCTCCAGCGTATAATCCCCCTCACCCGCAGATTCCCAGCGCACACCGTGTTCCGCGGTCAAGCCGGCGCGGCGCGTAATCAGCGTCACTTTATCGGCGACGATGAAGGCCGAATAAAAACCGACGCCAAACTGGCCGATCAGATGCGCATCCTTGGCCTGATCACCGGTCAGGGCACTGAAGAATTCGCGTGTGCCGGATTTGGCGATGGTGCCGATATGCTCGATCACTTCCTGCCGCGACATGCCGATGCCATTGTCGGCGATGGTCAGGGTGCGGGCTGCAGCATCGTAGCTGATGCGAATTTTAAGATCGGGGTCGGTTTCGTATAAAGCGCCGTCAGCCAGGCCCTCGAAGCGCAGCTTGTCGGCGGCATCCGATGCATTGGAGATCAATTCGCGCAGGAATATTTCCTTGTTGCTGTACAAGGAATGAATCATCAGCTTGAGCAGTTGTTTGACTTCGGTCTGGAAACTCAGGTGTTCGACAGTGTCTTGCATGGCTCTCTCCTTGGAAAAATGCAGTAGGATTATGAGGGCAAATTGGAAATTTTCAAGCTGCCCACGAATCGAATTCAAATTTAAATTTCGCCAACCATGAAAATTCTCGGTCGTTTCGCAATTGTTCTTCTGTTCTGCTGTGCCCTGCCCGCCACTGCCCAGAATCGTGTTTTACCCCTGGATAAAATCAAGCTGCCGCCCGGGTTCAGCATCGCTCTATGGGCGGAAGCGCCCAATGCGCGCGGCCTGGCGCTGGGAAAAAATGGCACGGTATTCGCCGGCTCCATGGCAGAAGGCAAGGTTTACGCGATTAGCGAAAGCAATGGCGCGCGCCAGGTCAGGGTCATTGCCCAAGGGCTCAATCTGCCGGTGGGTGTCGCCTTCCGTGAGAGAGCGCTGTATGTCTCTGCGATCAACCGCATTCTGCGCTTTGATGACATCGAACAAAAACTTGATCAACCCGGCAAACCGGTGGTAGTGACCAACATTTTTCCCCAAGAAAAACACCATGGTGGGAGATTCATCGCCTTCGGCCCCGATGGCCTGCTGTATGCAGCGGTCGGTGCGCCGTGCAATAGCTGCGAGGTCGACCCGGCCAGCTTCGCCATGATTGCACACATCAAGCCCGACGGCAGCGGCCATGAAATTTACGCACAAGGCGTAAGAAATTCAGGCGGCTTTGACTGGCATCCGGAAACGAAGGAATTGTGGTTTACCGATACTGGAAACGACTGGCTGGGCGACAATACGCCGCCCGATGAACTCAATCATGCCCCCAAAAAGGGCATGTATTTTGGCTTTCCCTATTGTTATGGCGGCGATGTTCCCGACCCCAAATTCGGCGCCAAGCGTGATTGCAGCAAGCTCACTGCGCCGGCAGCCAAATTCGATGCGCATGTTGTACCATTGGGAATGCGTTTCTACACCGGCAAAATGTTTCCGGCAGAATATCATAACCAGATTCTGGTGGCCGAGAATGGCTCGTGGAATCGCCGTGAAAAGGTCGGCTACCGGCTCAAGTTGATCCAGCTAAAGAACAACAAGGTGGTGAAACAGCAAGTGTTTGCCGAAGGCTGGCTGCAGGAAGAAAAAGCATGGGGCAAGCCGGCCGATGTACTGGTGATGCTCGACGGCGCGCTGCTGGTTTCGGATGACCATGCCGGCGCAATTTACCGCATCAGCTACAAGAAACCTTAGGAACTGCTGCGAGCAAGCGCTCCAGAAATAGTCGCGACCACTGAATCGCTCCCAACTCCCAAATCACCAGACACCTTTAAACTTTAAACTTAGGGCTACGACCGCGGGGGAACAGGGCGTGATGCCCCATCCCCCTTGGCTCGATGAAGTCGCTTCTTACTTTATCTTCATGGCCACGCCGCTACTGCCAAAAGTGAGCTTTACGCCCTGTGTGGCAGAGACAAGCTCCACCTTTACCCCGTTCTGATTCTTCATCGCGGAGACAGCGCCTCCGCCCGCCGCCGTCACTCCAACTTCAGCAGTTGTGAAATTACCGTTGAAATCATCCAGCTTCTTCAGGTTGTACACCTTACCGGTGGCCTCGATCTTGCTGATGCCAGCATCACCGACCGAGAGCCCCTTGACGTCGATTGGATAAGTCTTTCCCTGGTAGGTGAGCGTGCCGCTGCCCCAACTGACTCCGATGCCCGCCGCGACCGAACCCGCGCTCAGCCTGATCGTTGCGTCCGGGGTCTGAGCCTGCGCCACGGACAGTCCCAGACTCAATACTGCTACTGTTATAAATCCCATGATCCGCTTCATTATCATTTAAATACTCCTCGTTGTTAAGGTTAAGTCGGTGTCGTCATCATGGATAAGGTTCGCCACCAACCTTGAAAGAACCCTATTCTTACTTTTTATATATAGTCATTACCGAGACAAAATCAAGTCGAGTCTGTTGTATAGGGGCAGGAGAAATAAATTGAATCAAGAGGACGGAATGTCCTTTTATGGCACGTTTCTGTCTGTGGCGTAAGTCGCAAATCGACACCCTTGAGATCTTCAGCGCATGGCTGACAGAATCCAATGAGTAGTGTTTCTGCCGAAAGGAATTACTCTTGGTACAGCAACATTCTTTAATTTGCATCAGGGTATTTCTGAGACGGTCAGCCTATGCTCATATATTGGTCATTTATTGGACGCTTACTGTCTGATATTCCACCATAATTTCATTGCGCCTTAAGAAAGGCAGCGTCCACGGGGGGTTGTAACGGGCGAGTTCAGGAACGCTGGTGAGTATGAGATGCTTTCTGGACATCCATGCGAGAAGCTCTTGGGTCCTCTCGACAATCTTGACTTGGTTGGCAATACCTGAAAACCTTACAACTGCTACTTTCCTCGCCGGGACCTCTCGTAACACGACTTGCTGGTTATTAGGGATTGGTAATGTGTCGAGCGTATATTGACTTGGCATCACGAAATGCACTCGCCACTGGCCTGAGGCTTGCTTAACGGTAACTGGTGCCGTCATAAGAATTTTCTCGGACTTGGGTTCGACAGTCACAGATGCGGTCATGTCGATTTTTCCACTACCACCAGTTCGGGTAACGTTGTTTCCGAAAATGTAATCTGCAATCAGGCGAAAGCCTTTGCTGGACGCTTGATCCATATTCCCCTCGGCTAACACCTCTGCGATGATCATCGGATGATATTGGCGTAATTCAAAATCATCCGATTTTTCAAGAGGCTCGTATTTGGGCTCTTCGATAGCCATTGCGTTTAGTGGAGCGCACAAGGGAAATACACTCAAGAATATCAAAGGGTGCATGTGTAATCCCATGCAGCAAAATGTCCATGTCGGGAGATTCAATCACACTGTACTTTATGGATGGCTATCATAATACTATTGGGAAAGCCTTAATGATGCGCAGGTGTTGTCGCCGGTTGAATATTGACCATCTATACAAGCGGAGCACTTACCTCACTCAGCGACCGTACGCCTCGGTCGCATAACGGAGCATCATGCGATGGCTGTTGAAATATGCGGCGTTCTTGCTGATCGCACCCTTCATCACCCTGAGCCACCCTCCGGGATTGCCGCTGTAACCGTAATAGAGTGGCAGTACCACCTGCTCAAGCTTGTCGTAGAGTACGTGTGCGCCGCCGTCACCCATTCCCGCGGCATCGTTGATTGCCCAGCCGGTCACGCCCTCGATGCAGCCCTCAAGCCACCAACCGTCGAGCACCGAGAGATTAGGCACACCGTTGAATGCCGCTTTCATGCCGCTGGTGCCCGAAGCCTCCAGTGGCGGCAGCGGCGTGTTGAGCCACACGTCCACTCCTGCAGTCAGCGTCTGGGCGAGCGCCATATCGTAGTCAGGCAGATAGACGACTGGAACCGCGTCAGCAAGGGCGCGGGCATGCGCATGCAGTTGCTCGATCAGATGCTTGCCGTTTTCATCGCGTGGATGCGCTTTGCCGGCGAGCACGATCTGGAATGAGTGATTATGAGCAATCGCCCGCAACCGCTCAAGGTCGGTGAACAGAAGATCCGGACGCTTGTATGCGGTCATGCGCCGTGCAAAGCCGAGGATTGGGATTTTAGGGTGCAGCAACACCCCACTAAGTTCTTGTACTTTCTCGATGAGACGTTGTTTCGCCTGAACGTGCGCTTCCCAAACCGCAGCATCGGGAATGCAGCAATCAGCACGTATCAACAACTGGGGCTCAAGACACCAGCCCGGCAGGTAATGGTCGTAAAGCTGGCGGAAACTTTCGGTGGTCCAGGTAAAAGGATGTACGCCGTTGGTAATCGCATGCACCCGATAGCCCGGGAACATCGTATTCGACACCTCGGCATGTTTTTTGGCGACGCCATTTACATATTCGCTCAGGTTCAGTGCCAGTCGCGTCATATTCAGGCTGTCCTCGCCGGCAAGACGCTTGATGATTTCGATGTCGAAGCCATTGTCAAGCACGCGCTGCACCAGGTCATAGGGGAAACGGTCATGGCCGGCTTCGACCGGTGTGTGGGTGGTAAAGCTGCACAGGTCGCGCACACGCGGAAGGTCGTAGGGGGACTCACCGGGCCGCAGATCTTGAGTGGGATAAGCATAGCGCCGCATCAATTCCAGTCCGAGCAGCGCAGAATGCCCCTCATTCATATGATAGTGCCTGATGGTAAAACCAAGTGCCTGCAGCAGGCGCACGCCACCGATGCCCAGCACGATTTCCTGCTTGAACCGGTAGACATTATCGCCACCATAGAGATAGTGGGTAATTTCGCGATCGTCGCTGTGGTTCTCAGCCAGATCGGTATCAAGCAGCAGCACCGGTTGGCGCCCACCCATATGACCTTCCAGCACATATAACCATGCGCCGATCCAGAGGGTACGCCCTTCGATCGGCACGGCGATCTTGGCATCAAGCGGATGGGCCCAGCGACTGGGGTCCCAAGCCATGGGAATTTCCCGTTGCCGACCTTGGACATCGATTTCCTGACGGAAATAACCGGCCCGGCTGATTAAACTGACTGCCACCATTGGCATTCCGAGGTCAGTGGCCGAGTACATCGTATCACCGGCGAGTATACCCAACCCCCCAGCATAGGTCTGGATTTCGTTGCGCAGCGCTATCTCCATCGAGAAGTACGCAATACGCGGTTCGTGGATAAATTCGTCAAGCATGACTCTCCTCCCTAGGCCACAAACCCAATTACGCGCCATACCAGCGTGGCGCACACCCACTTACAGGGTGAAATAAACTTATGCACCCCTTGGGGTCCTCGCTCATCAAGCGCTTTTATTATTCCTTTATAGCATATGGACGGAGGAGATTTTTTAACAGCCGGGATTCGGTCTGTCGGTGCGCGCGAATGGCAGTTTTTCGGGATGGGATGCACGAAAGGCGAGGATGCGCCGTCTATATTATCTCGACCCATTGGACAGAAAGCGGCTTGAATACAACCGCCGGGTGCTGCGCTATATGGATTGTTGAATAGCGTAAGCACACAGCGCCATCAGCGCCTGCGGGAAGAGGCCGAAGGCGAGTACCGCCAGACCATTTGCGCTTATCAGCAGCTTGACATCACCCGATGGCAGAATCGGCGCATCGCTTTCAGGTTCGTCGAAATACATTAGTTTGATAATGCGCAGATAATAGAACGCGCCGATCAGCGAAAACAACACTGCCACCACCGCCAACCATATGTAACCCGCATTCAGTACCGCCTGCAGCACCGCCAGTTTCGCATAGAAACCCACCAGCGGCGGCACACCGGCCAGCGAGAACATCAGCAGCAAGGTGATGAACGCATACCAGGGATTGCGCCGGTTGAGCCCTTTGAAATCGTCAATCTTCTCGGCTTCGAATCCCTCGCGTGACAGCAGCATGATCATGCCGAAGATGCCCAGGGTCATCAGCACATACACCACCATGTAGAACATGGATGAGCTGTAGCCGTTGCCATCCGCGCTGACTATCCCCAGCAGCATGAAACCCATGTGCGAGATGGTGGAATATGCCAGCATGCGTTTGATATTGGTCTGGGCAATGGCGGCAAGGTTGCCGATGATCATGGACATCACTGCCAGGATGATGAGCATTCCCTGCCAGTCCGCCGCCATCGAACCCATGCCCTCCACCAGCAGGCGCATGACAAAACCGAATGCCGCCAGTTTGGGGGCTGAACCGATAAACAGCACCACCGCCGTGGGTGCGCCCTGATAGACATCCGGTGCCCACATGTGGAACGGTGCCGCGCTCAACTTGAAGCTGATGCCGGCCACGATGAATACCAGCCCCACTACCAGTATCGCGTAATCATCAATCACGCCGCCCTGGATCACTTTCTGAATCACTTCGGCGACCTGGGCAATATTGAGCACACCGGTAGCACCGTACACCATGGACATGCCGTACAGCAGGAAACCGGAAGCCAGCGCTCCCAGCACGAAATATTTCATTGCCGCCTCAGTCGCTGCCACCGAATCGCGCCGCAATGCGACCATGGCATAGAGCGACAATGACAGCAGCTCCAGTCCCAGATAGAGAGTCAGGAAATGGCTGGCAGAAATCATCACCATCATGCCCAGGGTGGCGAACAAGGTCAGGCTGAAAAACTCGCCGTTGAACATGCCGCGTACCGAGATATAGTCACGTGAATACACCAGCACCATAGCCACCGTGACATAGGTCAGCAGCTTCAGGGTGTCGGCCATGGCATCGTCGACAAACATGCCGGAGAAGGTATAGGTCGTGCCCGGAGCCAGGGTAAAGAAGGTAATCAGCGCGCAACCGAACAGCGCAGCCTGCGCCAGCAGATAAGCGAGGTAACGCCTCTTTTCGCCCGCCACCAGGTCAGCCAGCAACACCACGCACACCATCACCAGGAGAAATATCTCCGGATAGGCGGGGGCGAGATCAGGCGGCAGAAAATTCATTTATCATCCTTGAACAGAGCAGACTGCATTTCATCATTCCGGTTATAACTTGCCACGGGCCACGTGCGCCAGCAGCTCGTCCACTGTGGTATGCATCACTTCCGTCAACGGCAGCGGATAGACTCCCATCCACAGCACTGCCGCTGCCAGTATCGCCAGAATCAGAATCTCACGGCGATTGACATCCTGCAGCGCTTCCACGGCGGGGTTCGCCACCGCGCCGAATACCACCCGCTTGTACATCCACAGAGTGTAGGCCGCACCAAAAATCAGCGTGGTGGCGGCGAGGAACGCATACCAGAAATTCACCTGCATTGCGCCCATGATCACCATGAATTCGCCGACGAAACCGCTGGTGCCGGGCAATCCGGAATTGGCCATGGCAAACAGCATGAAGAACGCGGCGAATACCGGCATCTTGTTGGCCACCCCACCATAATCGGCGATCTGGCGCGAATGCAGCCGGTCGTACATCACGCCCACGCACAGGAACATGGCAGCGGAGATGAAGCCGTGTGAAACCATTTGCACCATTGCGCCTTCGACCCCGTAGGCGTTGAACAGGAAGAAACCCAGGGTGACGAATCCCATGTGCGATACCGACGAGTAGGCGATGAGCTTCTTCATGTCCGCCTGCACCAGCGCGACCAGCCCGATGTACACCACCGCGACCAGCGACAATGCGATCATCATGCCGGAGAGATACTGGCTGGCATCCGGCACGATCGGCAGGGAAAAACGCAGGAAGCCGTAACCGCCCAGTTTCAGCAGGATTGCGGCCAGCACCACCGAACCGCCGGTGGGCGCCTCCACGTGCGCGTCCGGTAGCCAGGTATGCACCGGCCACATCGGCACTTTCACCGCGAATGCCAGCAGGAAAGCGATGAATATCAGAATCTGCGGCGCCAGCGGCAATGGCAGCTTGTGATAGTCCAGTATCGCGAAACTGCCGCCGGAAATCGTGTACAGGTAAATGAATGCCACCAGCATCAACAGCGATCCGAGCAGCGTGTACAGAAAGAATTTGATTGCCGCATACACGCGATTGGGGCCACCCCAAATGCCGACGATCAGGAACATCGGAATCAGTGAGGCTTCCCAGAACACGTAGAACAGAATCGCATCGAGCGAGGAAAATACACCGTTGACGATGCCGGACATGATCAGGAATGCGCCCATGTACTGCGACACCCGGTTGCTGATCACCTGCCAACCGGCCAGGACCACCAGCGGCGTGGTAAAACAGTTGAGCAGAATCAGCGGCATGGCGATGCCGTCCACCCCCAGGTGGTAATGGATGTTGAAGCGCTCGATCCAGGGGTGAAGCTCGACAAACTGCATGCTTCCCAGCAACGGGTCGAAGCCGCTATACAGCGGCAGCGCCACCAGCAGGCCGGCCAGCGATCCGGCGAGCGCCAGGTATCTTGCCATCTGGGCATTGCGGTCTCCACCCGTGGCGAGCACCGCGACACCGGCAAGAATGGGCAGCCAGATGATCAGACTTAACAAGGGGAAACCAGACGACATGTTTATTCCGTTATATTCGCGTATCCGGCAGACAAGCCGGGGAAATGCAGCATCCTATGGTCTGTTCTCTCATGACTATCACAACCACAAGCTCATTAACACGAATACACCGACGATCATGGTGAACGCGTAATGGTAGATATAACCTGACTGGAAGCGGCGCACCAGCAGGGCGGTCCAGCCTACTACCCGCGCCGCGCCATTGACGAAGAAGCCGTCGATCACTTTCACATCGCCGATTTTCCACAGTCCGCCGCCCAGTGCGCGCGCGCCGCCGGCGAACAGCCACGAGTAGAATTCGTCGATGTAATATTTGCGGTCAAGCAAGGTGTAAAGCGGCCCGGCAATCTGTTTTATTTTCCCTGGCAAATCGGTTTTCACCATGTACAGGTACCAGGCGGTGAAAATCCCGCCGATGGAAAGCCAGAACGGCGCGGTAGAGAGCGCGTGCGTCATCATCCCCACGATGCCGTGAAATCCTTCAGCCATTTGTGCCACCGCCCCATGCTGCGGCGCAATCTGGATGGCGTCACCGAAATAGCCGCCAAACAGCATCGGCCCGATCAGCCAGCCTGCACCGACGGTGGGGATTGCCAGGATGATGAGCGGCAGCGTCACCACCCAGGGCGACTCGTGCAAGTGCTCCTCGGTGTGATGGTCCATGCGCGGCTTGCCATGGAAAGTCATGAATATCAAACGGAAGGTGTAGAACGCCGTGATGAACACGGTGGACAGCACGCAGAAATAGGCGAAACCCGCACCGGGAATATCGGCGAAATGCACCGCTTCAATGATGGCATCCTTGGAAAAGAATCCGGAGAAACCAGGCACCCCGGCGCTGGCCACTGCCGCCATGAACATGGTCCAGTAAGTGATGGGCATGTATTTCTTGAGCCCGCCCATTTTGCGCATGTCCTGCTCATGGTGCATGGCGATGATGACCGAGCCTGCGCCCAGGAACAGCACCGCCTTGAAGAACGCGTGCGTCATCAGATGGAATACCGCAACCGAATAGGCTGATGCCCCCAGTGCCACCGTCATGTAGCCCAGTTGCGACAGGGTGGAATACGCTACCACGCGCTTGATGTCGTTCTGCACGATGGCCACCAGCGCCATGGACAATGTGGTGATGCCGCCGATTACCAGTATCACCGTCAGCGCGGTATCGGATAGCTCGAACAGCGGCGACATGCGCGCCACCATGAAAATACCTGCGGTCACCATAGTAGCGGCATGGATCAGTGCGGAGATCGGTGTCGGCCCTTCCATCGAATCCGGCAGCCACACATGCAGCGGGAACTGCGCGGATTTGCCCATGGCGCCGACAAACAGCAGGATGCACGTCACCGACAGCAGCAGCCACGGTGATCCGGGAATGATTTCGATGGTCTGGGTCGCGATCTGCGGTGCTTGTGCGAATACCGCCGCATAATCCAGCGTGCCGAAATACATCAGCACCAGGCCTATGCCGAGGAGAAAGCCGAAATCGCCGACCCGGTTGACCAGAAAGGCTTTCATGTTGGCATAGACCGCTGTCGGGCGGGTAAACCAGAAACCGATCAGCAAATAGGAAACCAGCCCCACCGCTTCCCAGCCAAAGAACAGTTGCAGGAAGTTGTTGGCCATCACCAGCATCAGCATCGAGAAGGTAAACAGCGAGATATAGCTGAAGAAACGCTGATAACCGGGATCGTTGTGCATGTAGCCAATGGTATAGATATGCACCATCAGCGAGACGAAGCTCACCACCACCATCATCGTGGCCGAAAGCTGGTCGATCAGAAAACCGACTTCGAAACGGGTATTGCCGGAGGTCATCCAGGTATAGACGCTGCCGTTATAGGTATTGCCTTGCAGCACGTCCATGAAAACCGTGATTGACGCGGCCACGCATACCAGCATCAGTGCAATGGTGGCGCGATGGCTCCAGGTCGGGCCGATCACGCGACCCAACAGGCCGGCGATCAGCGCCCCGGCCAGCGGTGCCAGCGGAACCAGCAAATAAAGTTTCTGCATCTCGGTCATGAAATTCTTTTTTTTAGTTGTTGACTGTCAATACCGTTACCGTTTTACAACCCCTGAATTATCCTTTGAGTTTATTCAGGTCATCCACATTGATGGTGCGCAAGTTGCGGAACAGCACCACCAGTATCGCCAGACCAATGGCGGATTCCGCTGCCGCCACGGTAAGAATGAAAAATACAAAAATCTGCCCCGACACGTCCTGCAGGTAATGCGAGAACGCGATGAAATTCATGTTGACCGCCAGCAGCATCAGCTCGATCGCCATCAACAGGATGATCACATTCTTCCGGTTGAGGAAAATGCCGACTATGCTGATGGCGAACAGAATCGCACCGAGCACCAGGTAATGGGATAACGACACCAAGTTAGCTGCCCCTTCTCAGGATTACATTCGACACAATCATCGCTCTTACTCCTTCTTCTCGGACGGCATCGACACCATCCGCACCCGGTCAGCGCGCTTCACTTTCACCTGTTGCGATGGATCAAGGAAACGGGGGCCGGTACGGCGGCGCAGCGTCAACGCGATCGCGGCAACGATTGCCACCAGCAGTATCACTGCCGCCAGTTCGAATGCGTAAACATATTCGGTGTAAATCAAGCGGCCCAATTCCTTGGTGTTGCTGTAATCGGCGGCGCGCGCTGGCGGTGCAGGCATCTGGCCTATGCTGAACTTCCTGCCCATCAGCACCATGGCCATCTCGGCCGCCATCACCAGCGCCAGCAAGGCGCCGAACGGGAACCATTTCCAGAAACCTTCACGCAATCGGTCGAGATTGATGTCCAGCATCATCACCACGAACAGGAACAGCACCATCACCGCGCCCACATACACCAGCACCAGCGTGATCGCGAGAAATTCCGCCTGCAGCAGCAACCACAGCCCGGCACAGGTAAAAAATGCCAGTACCAGCAGCAATGCCGCATGCACCGGGTTGCGCGCAGTAATGACGCCCAGCGCGGATGCCACCAGTACGGTCGCAAAAAAATAAAAAGTTATGTCCTGAAAACTCATATGCACTTATCGGTAGCTCGCATCCGCTTCTCTGTCTTTCGCTATCTGTTCTTCATGCCGATCACCCACTGCCAGCAGCATCTGCTTGGTATAGACCAGATCGCCGCGTTTCTCGCCGTGGTATTCCAGAATCCGGGTCTCGACTATCGAATCCACCGGGCAGGATTCCTCGCAGAAACCGCAGAATATGCATTTGGTCAGATCGATGTCATAGCGCGTGGTGCGCCGGGTGCCGTCATCCCGCTGCTCGGATTCGATGGTAATCGCCAGCGCCGGGCATACCGCCTCGCACAGCTTGCAGGCAATACAGCGCTCTTCCCCATTGGGATAGCGACGCAGCGCATGCAGCCCGCGAAAACGCGGAGATTGCGGCGTCTTTTCTTCAGGAAAATGGATCGTGATCTTGCGCGCGAACATGTAGCGCCCAGTGAGCATCATGCCTTTGAGCAACTCAAACAGCAGGAAGGTACGGAAAAAATCCTTGATACGATTCATGGTTTTCTCCTGTCTCAGTGAAACCACAAGTTAAGTGGGAACGCGTTCAGCAACGCTGGTGGCAGTTGCATCACCGCACCCAGCAGCACGATCCACACCAGTGTGAGCGGAATGAATACCTTCCAGCCAAGACGCATGATCTGATCGTAGCGATAGCGCGGAAAAGTAGCGCGGAACCAGAGAAAAAAGAACAGCAGAAACGCTATCTTCAGCAGCAGCCAGATGAAACCGGGAATCAGGGTGAATGGCGCGATATCGAACGGCGGCAGCCAGCCACCCAGGAATATGAGGCTGGCCAGCGTTGCCACCAGTATCATGTTGGCATATTCCGCCAGGAAAAACACCGTAAAAGCCATGCCGGAGTATTCCACATGGAATCCGGCAACGATTTCCGACTCGCCTTCGGCCACATCGAACGGCGCGCGATTGGTCTCCGCCACGCCGGAAATGAAATACACCAGAAACATCGGGAACAGCGGGATCAGATACCAGTTGATGAAACTGCCGCCCTGCTGACCCTTGACGATATCGCCCAGGTTGAGGCTGTGCGACAGCATCAGCACACACACCAGCGCAAAACCCATCGCCAGTTCGTACGAAACCACCTGCGCGGCAGAACGCATCGCGCCGAGGAATGCATACTTGGAATTGGATGCCCAGCCCGCAATGATGACGCCATAGACGCCCATGGAGGTCATGGCCAGAATATAAAGCAGGCCGGCGTTGATATCCGCCAGCACCATTTCCGGGGAGAATGGCACGACTGCCCATGCCGCCAGTGCGGGTGCGATGGTCAGTATCGGCGCCATTATGAATAGAGTTTTATTGGCGCCGTTGGGGATGATGATTTCTTTCATCAGCGCCTTGACCGCGTCGGCGATGGGTTGCCCCCAGCCAGCCAGCCATGGAATGCCGAAGAATGTCACCCGGTTAGGCCCGACGCGAATCTGCATGAAGGCGATGATTTTGCGCTCTGCCAGCGTGAGATAAGCCACTCCCAGCAGCAACGGCAGCACAATGGCGACGATCAGCACCAGATTTTTCGTCAGGCTGAACAGAACCGGCCCCCACTCGGTACCAAAGAACTGCCCAAATAATTGTTGCGCGTATTCCATCAATAAATCCTGGGTCCCACTGTCACAATTTTTCTACCGTGATGTCACCGAACATCGCGCCCAGCGCCATGGTCAGCGGATGAGCAGACGCCACGCGCACGCAATTGGCGGGCAGCTTGTCGTCACGCGCCGCCGGCAGCAGCACTTCGCCGTCACCTTGTTTTACTTTGACCGTGTCACCCGCCTGCACACCGAGCCTGTCCAGCAATGCGCCCGGCATCGATGCCATTGGTGCCGCCGCGTCATGCGTGCGCTGCAGTGATTCGGCACGGCGTACGATGGGATCGGCCTGGTAGATCGGAACTTCACCAATACGTTGAAGCCCCGCGCTCGTCTGCCCGATTTCACTAACGGCAAAGTTGTCCAGTCGGTTATCCAGTCGCGCGCTGACATCGATGTCGGCGGGAAAAATCTCCGCCCGCACTTGCTCTGGTGTCTCATAATCGAAACCGTCAAGTTGCAGCAGGTTACCCAGCACCCGCAGCACCTTCCACGCCGGGCGTGCCTCACCCAGGGGTGCCACCACCCCGTTGAAGTTCTGTACCCGACCTTCGGTGTTGATAAAAGTACCGGAAGTTTCGGTGAAGGGCGCAATCGGCAGCAGCACGTCGGCGTAATCGACACTGGCGGCATGCTTCTTGTAGGCGCTCAGCATCACCACCAGTTCCGCCGCCGCCAATATTTTCAGCGCCTGCTGCGGATTGTGACTGTCGAACTCCGCTTCCAGATTCATCAGCACGTAAGCCTGGCATGGCGCAGCCGCAGTGCTCATCCCCAGCATTTGCGCAGCATTGCTGCCACCCGTACCCGGCACTGCCCCGACAAGATATGCACCCACGCTATTGGCGGCCTCTCCCAGCACACCGAAACTTGCTTCTGTAATTTGCGCGATATGCTGCGCCAGCACATGAATATCTGCATATTGCGGATGATGCTGTGCCAGGTTGCCGAGGAAAATCGCGGCCGGCTTATTGTCAATGAGGCTGGCGGCAATCGCGCGCGCGCCATCGGTCACGCTGACGGCGTTTACTGCATTCTTCACCGCGGCCGGAATCTCCACCGCTTTCAATTCTGCGGCAGCTTGCAGCACCTGCGCCAGCATCCCAGCCATTGCAGCGGGAGCAACAATGGCCTGGTTAGTCACTTTGGTCAGCAGATCGTCATCGACCGGGTTAATCAGATTCAATTGCGCCCCCTGCTTCACCGCCTGGCGCAAACGCTGCGCGATGAGGGGGTGATCCTTGCGCAGGGTGCTGCCGATGACCAGCGCCGATTTCAATTGCGTAATTTCGGTGATTTTCATTCCCAGCCAGGGCGCGCCTTGCAACTGGCTGTCGGCACGGAAATCGGACTGACGCAGGCGATGGTCCACATTCCCGCTGCCCATGGCCCGTACCAGTTTCTGCAGCAGATAAAGCTCTTCCAGGGTGCTGTGGGGCGAAGCCAGCGCGCCTATACCCTGTGCACCGTGCTTTTCTTTTGTCGCTTTCAATCCCGTGGCGACAAATTCCAGTGCGGTCTGCCAGTCGCATGCCTGCCACTGTCCATCACGCTTTATCATCGGCGTGGTCAGACGCTCCTCCGAATTAAGCCCCTCGTAGGAGAAACGGTCCTTGTCCGACAGCCAGCACTCGTTGATCTCTTCATTCTCGCGCGGCAGTACGCGCATTACCCGATTCTGCTTTATCTGCACCACCAGATTGGAACCGAGACCGCAATGCGGACTCACGGATCTCCGGCGCGACAATTCCCAGGTGCGGGCAGAATAGCGGAACGGTTTGCTGACCAGCGCACCCACCGGGCACAGGTCTATCATGTTACCGGACAACTCCGAATCCACTGTGTTGCCGACAAACGTCAGAATCTCGGCATGTTCGCCGCGCCCTGCCACGCCCAGTTCCATGATGCCGGCGATTTCCTGGCCGAAACGTACGCAGCGGGTGCAGAGAATACAGCGGGTCATGTCGGTGGAAATCAGCGACCCCAGATTCTTGTTCACCACCACCCGTTTGGGTTCCGTATAGCGTGAGGTACTTGCACCGTAACCTACCGCCAGATCCTGCAACTGGCATTCGCCGCCCTGGTCGCAAATGGGACAATCCAGCGGATGGTTGATGAGCAGAAACTCCATCTGGCCTTTTTGTGATGCTACCGCCATTGCGGAATGAGTGGACACTTTCATGCCCTCCACCGCAGGCGTAGAACAGGCAGGCATGGGCTTGGGTGCTTTTTCTACCTGTACCAGGCACATGCGGCAGTTGGCCGCGATCGACAGTTTCTTGTGATAGCAGAAATACGGAATGTAGATGCCCAACTGCCTGGCGCCGTCCATGACGGTGCCGCCTGGAGGCACGGATACCTGTTTGCCATCAATCTCAATATTGGTCATCGGCTATAAACTCTTGGATTGGTCATCCGTTTTATCCAGGAACACCCGGATTACACCAGGCATTTCTTGTGCTCTATGTGGTATACAAACTCGTCGCGGAAATGCTGAATCATGGCGCGCACCGGCATCGCTGCCGCATCACCCAGTGCGCAAATGGTGCGCCCCTGAATATTGTCGGCCACGTTGTTGAGCAGATCCAGGTCTTCCATCCGGCCTTTGCCGGTTTCAATCCGGTGCACCACGCGATAGAGCCAGCCGGTACCCTCGCGGCACGGCGTGCACTGGCCGCAAGATTCCTCATAATAAAAATATGACAATCGCTCCAGCGCCCTTACCATGCAGGTAGTGTCGTCCATGATGATGACCGCGCCGGAACCAAGAAAGGAACCGGCCTTGGCGAGAGAGTCATAATCCATGTCAGTCTGCATCATGATATCGCCGGGCAATACCGGCATGGATGATCCGCCGGGAATGCACCCTTTCAGTTTCCTGCCTCCACGCATGCCACCCGCCATTTCCAGCAGTTTCGCAAAAGGCGTACCCATCGGCACTTCGTAGTTGCCCGGCTTGTTGACATGGCCTGACACCGAGAAAATCTTGGTGCCCCCATTGTTGGGCTTGCCGATCTGCAGAAACTTCTCACCACCGTTGCGAATGATCCAGGGCACTGAAGCAAGCGTCTCGGTATTATTGATGGTGGTGGGTTTGCCATAGAGACCGAAACTCGCGGGAAATGGCGGCTTGAAGCGCGGCTGGCCTTTCTTGCCTTCGAGCGATTCCAGTAAGGCGGTTTCCTCGCCACAGATGTATGCGCCGTAGCCGTGATGATTGTACAACTGGAAACTGAAATCGGAACCCAGTACGTTGTCGCCCAACAGGCCTGCGGCGCGCGCTTCATCTACAGCCTCTTCCATGCGCTCGTAGGTATCCCAGATCTCGCCATGAATGTAGTTATAGCCGGTTCTGATACCCATCGCATAAGCACCGATGGCCATCCCCTCAATCAGGCTGTGCGGGTTGTAATGCATGATGTCGCGATCCTTGAAAGTGCCCGGCTCGCCTTCGTCAGAATTGCATACCAGATATTTGGCACCCTCATATTGCTTGGGCATGAAGCTCCATTTCAGCCCTGTCGGAAAACCCGCACCGCCGCGCCCACGCAGTGCGGATTTCTTCACTTCTTCAATGATTTTTGCCGGCGGAATGTTTTCACTCAGAATTTTTCTGAGCGCGGCATAGCCATCGCGCTGCACATAATTCTTGAGGCGCCAGTCGTCGGGGTCAGACGGGTTCAATCCGGCCAGCAGTATCTGGGTGAGTTGTGTCACTTGCTTAACTCCTCCAGCAGTTGATCGATCTTGTCGTCGGACATGAAACTGCACATGCGCTTGTTATTCACCAACAGCACAGGCGCATCGCCGCAGGCACCCATGCACTCGCCTTCCTTCAAGGTGAATTTTCCATCGGCGGTAGTCTGGTTGAAACCGATACCGAGCTTCTGCTTGAGATGGACCGCTGCATCATTGCCGCCTGACAGCGCGCATGGCAAATTGGTGCAGACGGTAAGCTTGTATTTGCCCACCGGTTGCAGGTTATACATGTTGTAGAACGTTGCCACCTCATATACCGCAATCGCCGGCATGCTCAGATAATGGGCAATGAAATCCATGGTCTCATTGGCCAGCCAGCCTTTCTCATCCTGGGCAATGGCGAGCGCCGACATCACCGCCGATTGTTTCTGATCGGCAGGATACTTGGCGACCTCATGGTCTATTTTTTTAATGGATTCGGCGCTTAGCATCTTGAATTGGCAGTTTAAATTTGTAGCGGCACTATCTGTCTATCTCACCAAACACAATATCCTGCGTACCGATGATGGTTACCACATCGGCGATCATATGACCTCGCGCCATCTCATCCATTGCCGCCAGGTGGGCAAAACCGGGCGCGCGGATTTTCAGGCGATAGGGCTTGTTGGCGCCGTCCGATATCAGGTAAATGCCGAACTCACCCTTGGGGTGCTCAACTGCTGCATAAACTTCCCCCGCTGGCACATGAATGCCTTCGGTAAAAAGCTTGAAATGATGGATCAGTTCTTCCATGTTCTGTTTCATTCCAAGACGCGCAGGCGGTGCCACCTTGTGATTGCTGGTTATCACCGGGCCGGGATTTTTGCGCAACCATTCGACACATTGCTTGATGATGCGATTGGACTGACGAAACTCCTCCATCCGCACCAGGTAACGGTCATAGCAGTCGCCGTTGACTCCCACTGGTATGTCGAAATCAACCCGGTCATAAACTTCATATGGCTGTTTCTTGCGCAGATCCCATTCCACACCGGAGCCGCGCAGCATCGGGCCGGTGAAACCCAGCGCCTTGGCACGCTCGGGCGACACCACGCCAATACCTACCAGACGCTGTTTCCAGATACGGTTATCGGTCAGCAGGGTTTCATACTCGTCCACATAAGTGGGAAAGCGGTTGGTGAAATCCTCAATAAAATCCAGCAATGAACCCCGGCGGTTTTCGTTGAGTACCCTAGTATCCTTCTCGTTATGGATGCGCGAAGCCTGGTATTGCGGCATCGAATCCGGCAAATCCCGGTAGACTCCGCCGGGACGATAATAAGCAGCGTGCAATCTGGCGCCGGATACCGCCTCATAGCAGTCCATCAGGTCTTCACGCTCACGAAAAGCGTAGAGGAACATGGTCATTGCACCTACGTCCAGCGCATGTGCACCTATCCACAGCAGGTGGTTGAGGATGCGCGTGATTTCGTCGAACATCACCCGGATGTACTGTGCCCGCAGTGGCACCTCAATTTGCAGCAGCTTCTCGATGGCCATCACATAAGCATGCTCGTTGACCATCATCGAAACGTAATCCAGCCGGTCCATGTAGGGAACCGACTGGATGTAGGTCTTGTTCTCGGCCAGTTTCTCGGTGGCGCGATGCAGCAACCCGATGTGTGGGTCGGCGCGTTGAATCACCTCGCCGTCCAGTTCCAGCACCAGGCGCAGCACGCCATGTGCTGCCGGATGCTGCGGGCCGAAATTCATGGTGTAGTTGCGGATCTCAGCCATGGCCGACAATTCTCCGCTGCGGCGACTTCATTCGCTATCTCCATAATGCTGTTCGCGGATTACACGCGGCGTGATTTCACGCGGCTCTATGCTGACCGGTTGGTAAATTACCCGTTGCTGGTCTGGGTCATAGCGCATTTCCACGTTGCCGGTCAATGGAAAGTCCTTGCGGAAGGGGTTGCCGATAAAACCATAGTCAGTGAGGATGCGGCGCAAATCCGGGTGGCCGGTAAAAACAATGCCGAACAGATCAAATGCCTCGCGTTCAAACCAATTGGCGACCGGCCATATCCCCACCACCGAATCCAGCACCGGGAATTCGTCTTCATCGGCGAAGACTTTGACGCGCAATCTGCAGTTATGACTGATGGAAAGCAGATGATAGACCGCAGCGAAGCGCTTGCCTTGCCAGTTGGCCTCGGCGATTGACTCAGCACCATAGGCTGAATAATCCACTCCGCACACATCGATGAGAGTGTCAAAATCCAGTTCAGAATGATCCCGCAGGGTTTCCATCGCCGATAACGTGTCGGCAGGATGGAGCACGATGGTCAACTCACCCAGTTGTTCGTTGACGCTGACAAGTTTGTTGGCCAGCACGTTCTGCAGGCAAAAGGAGAGCGTTTCCAGACGGGGGGAAGGCATATATGACTCAGCGGGCGATGGTGTTGGTACGTTGAATCTTGTTCTGCAGCTGAATAAGGCCGTAAAGCAATGCCTCCGCCGTCGGTGGACAGCCTGGGACATAGATATCCACCGGTACGATGCGGTCACAGCCA
>Ga0209253_10000545_pt1 | contig 32619 bp, 32 predicted proteins | sample FrelakmetBRP12BR_FD_187145 | JGI IMG/M metagenome (GOLD analysis project Ga0209253, IMG submission 187145) | Freshwater lake sediment microbial communities from the University of Notre Dame, USA, for methane emissions studies - BRP12 BR (SPAdes)... | ecosystem: Environmental > Aquatic >... | reverse complement strand
GGCTGAACCGGCCGCTCCGAAACATCAGTCATTCGCCGCGGTGTGACGCCGAGATATACAGCATGAGCGCTCAAAACCCCAACACAAAACCCCAACACAAAACCCCAACACAAAACCCCCATTGACTACGGCCGACGACGAGGCCAGACTCCCTCGAGGTGCCGCTGGAGTTCCGATCCTTCGCATGGTCGGAACAGCGTAAGGTAAGAAACAACGCCTAGCGATGTTACTGGTAATGCTCCGAAGATCGGTCAGGGTTCGGCATTAGAATCTTCGGCATGGAGGAGCGCCTTAAGATGCCGGGAGTGAGGCGCGGAACGTCACCACCTCCGCTTGATGGTGCACTCGTGCAGCGCGTCCTCGGCGTGATGCAGAGAAGGCTCACCTCGGGCCTATCCGCAGGCGCCGTCTGGGATGCCTATCGGGACTGGTTCGAACATCTGGTGCGGGCGCCGGAGAAACGTCGTGCACTCGCCGCGGCTGCCCTCCGCGATATCGTTCAATTTGCGCTCTATGGGATCCGGGCGACGTTCGAAGCTCAGGAGCGACCTTACATACGGTCCGGGAAGCATGATCGACGCTTCCTCGATGAGCAGTGGCGACGGTGGCCTTTTGACCTAATCCATGAGTCGTTTCTTCTGACCGAACGCTGGTGGAGGGAAGCAACCACCAACGTGCCTGGTGTCACGAAGCACCACGAAGGAATTGTTTCCTTCACCACGCGCCAAGTCCTTGGCGCGTTGTCTCCGGCCAGTTTCCCGCTGACGAACCCGCAGGTCCTTGCGGCGACAGTCGCTCAGCGGGGCGCCAATATCAGGCGCGGGGCAATCAGTTTCGCAGATGACTGGAGACGGTTGCTCGCTGGCGAGCGACCGGCCGGCGCCGAAGACTTCGTGCCCGGCGAGGGGGTTGCGCTCACACCAGGCAAGGTCGTCTTTCGCAATAACCTGGTCGAACTCATTCAATATGCCCCGACCACGCCGACGGTCTATCCGGAACCGGTGTTGCTCATTCCGGCCTGGATCCTGCGGTACTACATCCTCGACCTGTCGCCGCGAGACTCCCTGGTGAGGTACCTCGTCAATCACGGACACACCGTGTTCGTCATTTCGTGGAAGAACCCTACGACGGCAGATCGGGGTCTCGGCTTCGAGGATTATCGGACGTCGGGACTCATGTCTGTTGTGGAGGTCGTCTCGGCAATTGTCCGCGGGCGGCAGATCCATGCCGTTGGCTATTGCCTCGGCGGAACGCTGTTGGCTCTCGCCGCTGCTGCGATGGCAGGTCGAAGTGACAAGCGGCTCCGGACGGTGACGCTCTTAGCCGCTCAGGCGGACTTCACTGAGGCCGGCGAACTCTCTACCTTTATTGACGAGGAGCAGATCGCTTCGCTCGAAGAACTGATGCGGACGCAGGGCTACCTGGATACCCGCCAGCTCGTGCTGCCGGTTCTCCTGCTGCGCGCGTGCGAGTTCCTCTGGCCGCTCTTGCTCCGACAGTACCTGCTTGGAGAACGTGAGCCGATGACCGCTCTCATGGCGTGGCGTACAGACGCGACACGCCTGCCGCCCCGCATGTACTCGGAATACCTTCGGCGTCTCCTTCTCGGCAATGAACTGGCCGAGGGCCGTTACAAGGTAGAGGGACGTCAAGTCCGTATGGCAGATCTCACCGTGCCGATCTTCGCAGTGGGAGCCTTGGATGACTTTGTCGCGCCCTGGCGATCGGTCTACCGCATCCATTTTCTCACGGGCGTCGACGTCACCTTCGTGCTCACCGACGGCGACCACCACAGCGGAATCATCGCCGATCCGGACGAACTGCAGCGCAGCTTCACGATCGCCACGAGCGGTGCCGGACAGGAGCGGATCGACGCGGACACGTGGCTGGATCGGGCCTCCGCTTACAGCGGTCGCTGGTGGCCCGAATGGCAGAGATGGCTGTCACGGCACTCGAGTGAACGGGGAGATCCACCGCCACGTGGGCAACCGTCGGCGGGACACGTGCCCCTTTGCGATGCACCAGGCACCTATGTATTGCAGGGGTGAGCGTGTCGGACGCGGGGCGCACTCGTGCAAGGGGCGCGGCGTGTGCCCGTCATGCGACGCTCAGCGCATGCTGGACATTGCAGCGCATTTCACCGAGCACGTTATGCCCACCGGCCGGCTGCTGAATGTGAGGAAGCAGCCAATTCTTGGTACCGGACCCCGAATGGCTCTTGTGGTCGACAAGCGCCCCTTGTGTCGGGATCAAGATAAAGCTCCGTTCACTGACGGAGATGCGGTCGTTCGGATGTCAACTGACATGTGCCCGCGAGCGGACATTCAGTCGTCGACAGAAGAGCTCCAGACCTCGACCACTACAGGGCCTGCTCATGGCCATCCCTCAATGAATTGATTCACGGGCAGGCTGCGCTCCCGCGAGGCTGTAGTTCGCTCAGGTGTCCCTTGACAAACGTATGGCGACTGTAGCGGAATAGCCGTCGCGCACAGCTTTGCCCGCATGGCGGTCTCTACCGATGTTCGGAGGTCGGTTTCTTGGCTGTTTGAATGCGGCCGCGCACGGCGCCCAGCGAACAGCAGACTTCTTGCCGGATCGGAAGCCTCTTCTGAAGCCGGGGCGGCTCATGTGATTTTTAGCCCCTTCTCGGGGTTTGTTATGCCAGGCAGGAGAGGGATCGTGAGAGATCTAGTTTGGGGCGAGGTACTAAGCGTCGGGGTCGACGAGATCGATGAAGATCACCGTAAGCTGATACACATATTTCATGTTCTCAATCACTCCGTAATGGAAGGGGAATCGTCAGAATATCTTGCGGCGACATTGGAAGAGTTGATCAATTGTACGGTCTGGCACTTCAGCCACGAGGAGCGGCTGATGCTGAAGTATCGTTATAAGGGAAGTGAAGAGCACAAAGCGGAGCACCGCGAATTAATCCAGAGGGTCAAGGAATTGCAGCAAGAGATTCTTCAGGCGAACACGCCCATGGTTGATGAACATATCGAGTTTCTGGAGCGCTGGTTAACCGAGCATATCCTCACCGCCGATGGGCGATTGGGTTCCTATCTTTCTCAGGTGATGTAGGCTGCGCCGAGCAAGAGGAGGCTATTCCCCCTTCCCCCCCACGAGCCTCCGATACTCCGCCATGTGCCGGATCGCCTCCCGCGGCTTCCCGAGCTCCTTGCAGAGCAGCGCCAGGTTGTAGTGGCAATCCGCTAACTCGGAATCGCCGCGCAGCGCGGTCTCGTAGGCATCCATCGCCTCAGACTTGCGATCAAGATCGTGCAGCAGCACGCCGAGGTTGTAGAGCAGGGCGGGGTCGCTGCCGCATGCTTCGATCGCATCGCGGTAGACGCGCTCGGAGTCCGCGGGACGTCCGGCTTCGTGGAGCAGCGATCCGAGATTGATGTAGGCGTCGAGGAAAGTGGGGTCCGCGGCGATGGCTCCTTCGTACGCCCGACGCGCAGACTCCGCATCCTCGCTCTCCAGGGCAACACCCCTCTCGAACCAGTCGCTCGGGCTCGCCCCCGCGCGCCGGCGTTCGATGATGCTGAGCGAGCCGTCCGCCGGGTCGCCGTCGAACGCGAGCAGGTACTGCCCCGTATCCGCCTGCCAGCGGCTGCCACCTTCCTTCACGACCACGCGATCGGCCACGGCGCAGATGCTTAAGCCCGACAGCGGCATGGTCTCGGGCAGATGGCGGCGCAGCTCCTTCATCGACCGCGTGATGCGCCGGTGGGGGACTTTGGCCGCGGCGAGCGCCTGGGCGGTGCGCAGCACGATCAGATCCTGAAACGAGAAACGCCAGGCGTTGCGGGGCCCTCGCGCGGGCGATACGAACCCGGCCTGGACCAGCGCGCGGATGGTACTGCGCGGCAGGTGCAGCAGCTTCTCGACATCGCGCACGCCGTACTGGTGCATGGCGGGCGAAACCTCGGAGCGCTATTTCTTGGCGGCCTTGCGCGCTGCAGAGTCACCTGCCCGGGCACGCTTGGGCGGCTTGCGTGTTTCCGGCTGCGCCACCCCCGCCTGTTCGGGCGCGGTGGCTCTTTTCCCGAGACTTGCGCGCAGTGCTTCCATGAGATCGATGACCTGTGCGCCGCCTTCCGGTGCTTCCGCCAGCGTGATCTCCTGGCCTTCGACCTTCTTCTGCACCGCTGCCTCGATGCGCGCACGCACCTCGTCGGTGTACGCCCCGGGATCGAACGCGGCGGAGGCTTGCTGCTCAATCAACTGCCGCGCGAGTTTGAGTTCCGCGTCCTTGACGTCGGTGCTCGGGATCTCGATGTCCTTGATCGACCGCACTTCGGTTGCGTAAAGCAGCTGCTGCATGACGAGCCCACCCTCGATCGGACGGATCATGACCACGTACTGCTTGCCGTGCGCGGCCCAACGGGCGATCGCGCAGCGGTCCGAGTCGCGCAGTGCCTGCGCAAGCAGCGCGTACGGTTTGTCACCACCCTTGTCCGGCGCGAGGAAATAGGCCTTGTCGAAGTACACGGGGTCGATCGCCTCGATCGGCACGAACTCGGTGATCTCAGCCGTGCGCGTTCCTTCTTCCTCGAGCGCCCTCAGCTCTTCTGGTGTGAAGATGACGTATTGGTCCTTGGCGAATTCGTAGCCTTTCACCATCTCGTCGCGCGGCACCACCACGTCCTCCTTTACGCAGACGTACTGCTGCTTGAGCCGCGATCCGCAGGTCTTGTGCAGGAGATTGAACGAGATCGCCCGGCTCGCTTCGGTAGCGGAATAGAGCTTCACGGGTATGGACACGAGACCGAACGAGATCGTCAGCGACGCGATAGATCTTGCAGCCATGCTCACCTCCTCCTGGAGTCATCAGCCCCGTGCGCCTTGCAGGGCGGTTTCGAGGCCCTGTTTGCGGGTCAGGGCTTCGCGCCAGCGATCCCCCGTTGCGGCCAGGCGCTCCACAACGTTCGTAATGCGGAAGTCAAGTGGATGCGCGTTCGCCAGTTCCTCCCACGTGAGCGGCATCGACACCGGTGCGCCGGGCACGCCTCTCGGCGAGTAGGCGGCGTTCAGCGTCTTGCCGCGACTGTTCATATTGTAGTCCATGAAGATCTTGCCGGTTCGCTTGGGCACGCTCCACTCCAGCGTGACGTCCTTCGGGTGTTGGCGCATGAGATGCCGCCCCACGAGCTCAGAGACCTCACGCGCGGCATCGAAATCCAGGGTGCGCCGGATCGGTACAAAGACGTGAAGACCCGTCTTGCCCGAGGTCTTGACGATCGATTCAAGCGACATGCCTTGTAGCAGATCGCGCAACCAGAACGCGACCGCCTTGCACTTCTCGAAAGCCGCCTTGTTGAGCTCTGGCTCGGCACCCTGCGCCTCGTTGCCGGAATAGATGTAAGGGTCGAGGTCGAAGACGACGTAGTCGGGATAGTTGAGCACCGAGCCCTCGAGCGCCGTGAGCGAGCTCGCATAGTCCGCGCTCGTGGTTGCGGCGTCGGGGCCAAGCTTTCCCCGCGAGTGCCAGACGTGAAACTCGAGTGTGCCCGCCTGCGCGAGCCACAGCAGCGTTGGCAGGTTGTTGCACACGAGACAGTCGTGACGCTCGTCCTTGTGCTCCGAGAAGACGGTGATGGTCTCGACGAAATCGGGGCGGTCTTGCTCCCAGTGCTTCTGGAAGAATCGCTGGCCGTCGATGCCCGCCGGCATGCGGATCATGGTGAGCGGACGGTCGGCGAGGTGCGGCAGAACATAGGGCGACACCCGCGCGAAATAGCGCACCAGGTCGCGCTTCGTGAGCGGTGGCTGCCGGAGCGCCGCGTCGGCGGGCCAGTAGACGCGATCGAGATTGGTGAGGCGAATGCGGTGCGAGCCGACCGCGAGGGCAAAGCTCACCCTCGTGTCTGCGAGTTGCCGCACGATAGCTTCGACCTCGGTGTCAGAGTGTGGCGGTGCGCCCGGGTGCGACGCTGGGCTGGACTTCGGGCGCCCTACGCGCTTTGGATCGACGTCGTCGCGCACGCGCAGGAGCACGGGCGCGCGCAGACTGCCGTCGTCGGTCCAGCTCTGAAACTTCACTTCCACGACCACCTTGGGTTCGACCCAGACCGTCGGACCCTTCATAACCGGCTGCTCGGCGAATGGGGACTCGCTCCTTCGCAGCGGATCGAGCCGCGCTTTCATCTGTGCGAGTAAGTCAGCGTCGAAGCCCGATCCGACGTGCGAGGCGAAGCGCAGCTTGCCACGGTCCCGGTAGCCCACGAGCAATGCGCCGAGCGGCGCGCGCGATCCTTTCCCCTGGGTATAGCCGCCGACAAGAAATTCCGCGCTCTGGGTGGACTTGACCTTGAGCCAGGACGCGGAACGCCTTCCGGCTTCGTACGTGCTGTCCTTGCGCTTCCCTACCACGCCTTCGAACCCGCTCGCAAGCGCCGCCGCGTGCAGTGCCACGCCGTCCTCCTGCGCGTGCACGAGCTGCACGAGGGGCGAGGGCAAAAGGCATTGCGCGAGATAGCGGCGGCGGTCCGAATAGGGCGACCGGCACAGATCAACGCCGGCGAAATACAACAGATCGAAGCAATAGAGAACCGCCGGTGTCGTGCGCTCAGCTGCGGCGATCTCGCGCTCCGTCTTCAACTGAACGCGACTCTGCAGCGCGCCGAACGACGGCTTGCCGTTCGCATCGAATGCGACGATCTCGCCGTCAAGGATCATCGTGTTCACGCATTGCGCAGCGAGCTCTGCGGTCAAGCGGGGGAATGCGGCGGCCAAGTCGAGGCCGCGCCGAGAACGAAGCCGCACGCCATCCGAGGTCACGAAGGCGAGCGCGCGGTACCCGTCGAGCTTCGGTTCCCACATCCAGTCGGAGCGGTTGAACGGGGCCGTGCCCGACTCGGCCAGCATCGGTGCAAGCCTGGTCGGCATTGCCACGACCGGGCCCGAGGGGACGAGCCGAGAGGCGGGTATGCGGTGCGCTGGCAGCATCTTGAGTGTCGCCACTGCTGCGCCACAGAGGACGGAGCGGTTCTGTGCCGTGACGTCGCGCTGGCCTGCGAAACGGTCCTTGTGTTTGATGAGGAACCAGTTCTTCCGATCGGCGCTGCGCACGAGGGCAAAGGAACCCTTCAGCTTTTCGCCGCGCAGCAGGAGTCCGAGCTTGCCCTTGGCGAGACCGTCCGCGACCCGCCGCTCCGCCTCGGCGCGGTCGTGGAACCAGCATTCCTGGTCTTCGTCCGGAGAGTAGACGCCGCAGTCCCAGACGATCACTTCGCCCGCGCCATACTGTCCCCGCGGGATCACGCCCTCGAACGACGCGTACTCGAACGGATGATCCTCCGTCTCCACGGCAAGGCGCTTTTCCGGGGGGTCGAGCGAGGGTCCTTTGGGCACGGCCCAAGACTTGAGCACTCCCGCACATTCGAGACGGAAGTCAAAATGCGGCCGGCGCGCCGAGTGCTGCTGGACGACGAAGAGGAGCGGCCCGGCCCGCGCCTCGGGCTCGGCAGGCGCCGGCTCGGGCGTGGCGCCGAAGGTGCGCTTGGCGGAGTAGGCACGCAGCGACGCGGACGCGGTTCCGACCAACCCGTTCGCTCGCTTGGACTTCGAGGGAGCACGGACCATGACCATTATCCCAATTGAGCTGGGCGCGGAGAGCCATCTAGCGCGCCCAGGAAGCGGGGAATGATGATGTTAGCGAGAACGCGCAGTCGCGCCCACCACGCGTGTCGGACGCTCGGCGAACGGTTCGGCCGTGACGTGCCTTCCCCCCTCTCCGTGGTCGGAGGCCGAGAGAGACCTGCCACGCGCGCAAAAAAGCCCCGCGCAGGCGGGGCTGAAAGTTTGAAGAGCAACCCGGAGTCAGTAGTCCATGCCGCCACCCGGTGGCATCGGCATTGCCTTCTCTTCCTTCGGCAGTTCGGCGACCATGGCGTCGGTGGTCAGGATCAGGCCCGCAACCGACGCTGCGTTTTGCAGAGCAGACCGAACCACTTTGGTCGGGTCGACCACGCCCATTTCGACGAGGTCGCCGTACTGGTCGGTCTGGGCGTTGAAGCCGAAGCTGCCGTTCCCTTCGACGATCTTGTTGAGTACCACCGACGGCTCCGCGCCGCCCGCGTTCGCCACGATCCAGCGCAGCGGCTCTTCCAGGGCCCGCCGCACGATCCGGATGCCGCAGTCCTGGTCGTGATTGTCGCCCTTGAGCTCCTTGATCGCGGCACGAGCGCGCAGATAGGCAACACCGCCGCCGGGTACGATGCCTTCCTCGACGGCCGCACGGGTCGCATGGAGCGCGTCCTCGACGCGCGCCTTCTTCTCTTTCATCTCGACCTCCGTCGCAGCGCCGACCTTGATCAGTGCAACGCCTCCGGACAGCTTCGCCACCCGCTCCTGCAGCTTCTCGCGGTCGTAGTCGCTAGTCGTCTCCTCGATCTGCTGGCGGATGCTCTTGATCCGGCCTTCGATCTGGGACGTCTCGCCGGCGCCATCGATGATGGTGGTGTTCTCCTTCTCGACTTCGATCCGCTTGGCTCGACCGAGATCATTGAGTGTGACGTTCTCGAGCTTCAGCCCGAGCTCCTCGGCAACGACCGTCCCGCCGGTGAGGATCGCCATGTCCTCGAGCATCGCTTTGCGGCGGTCGCCGAAACCGGGCGCTTTGACGGCACACGTCTTGAGGATGCCGCGGATGTTGTTGACGACCAGCGTGGCGAGCGCTTCACCCTCCACTTCCTCGGCCACGATCAGCAGCGGTCTGCCAGACTTGGCGACCTGTTCGAGTATGGGCAACAGATCCCGGATCGCGGAAATCTTCTTGTCGTGGAACAGGATGTAGGGCTCGTCGAGAACGGCAATCTGCTTGTCGGGATTGTTGATGAAGTACGGCGACAGATAGCCGCGATCGAACTGCATCCCCTCCACAACGTCGAGCTCGTTTTGCAGGCTCTTGCCGTCTTCCACGGTGATGACGCCTTCTTTACCGACCTTGGCCATCGCATCGGCGATGATCGTGCCGATCGCTTCGTCGCCGTTGGCCGAAATCGCACCGACCTGCGCGATCTCCTTCGAGGTCGTGCACGACTTCGAGAGCTTTTTGAGCTCGCCCACGAGCGCGTCCACCGCCTTATCGACGCCACGCTTCAGGTCCATCGGGTTCATCCCCGAGGCGACGAACTTCATTCCTTCCTGCACGATCGCCTGCGCCAGCACCGTCGCGGTCGTGGTGCCGTCGCCTGCGACATCCGAAGTCTTGGACGCCACTTCCCGCAGCATCTGCGCGCCCATGTTCTCGAACTTGTCCTTCAGCTCGATTTCCTTGGCCACCGACACCCCGTCCTTGGTCACCGTGGGCGCGCCAAACGGGCGCTCCAACACCACGTTGCGACCCTTGGGACCCAGCGTCACCTTCACTGCGTCAGCCAGGATGTTGGCCCCAGCCACGATGCGGTGACGCGCTGATTCGTGAAACTTGACTTCCTTTGCAGCCATGATCAGCTCTCTCCCGAATCCAGTTAGCCTTCCACCACGCCCATGATGTCTTCTTCGCGCATCACGAGCAGTTCTTCTCCCTCGACCTTTACCGTCTGCCCGGCGTACTTGCCGAACAGCACGCGGTCGCCGACCTTCACTGCGAGGGGACGGACCTTGCCGTCTTCCAGAACCTTGCCTTTACCGACAGCCTTTACCTCGCCCTGATCGGGCTTTTCGGCCGCGGTGTCGGGAATTACGATGCCGGAAGCAGTCTTGCGCTCTTCTTCCAGCCGTTTCACGACCACGCGGTCGTGCAACGGGCGTATCTTCATAGTCTTCACTCCATTTAGTTCGCTTAAACAATGAGTTAGAGGACAGCTTGAGCACCTGCCCGCAGTGTAATGGGGGTCGATCGATGGAATTTCAAGAGAGGCGCCTAACGGGAGGCGCGCCACCCTTTGGCCCGAAGGAGCCTGCTCCCGGCATAGACGGCGCTCGCGTGGGCCCATAATCGCAGGGGGAACGCGGCAGGGTTACGGTTGCCATGCGGGACGATTAGCGCCGAATTGCATTGTGGACAGAACGAGACTAAAGTTTGTCTACACGTAGACAGCACTGATACCCAGCGACAGCATGATTCCGCAGCAGAAAGCCAGGCGCGGCAGCAAAGCTGCCAAGAAGACAATCACTCAATCAACGTTGACCAACGTCAAGCCAATTGGTGCCCGCAAGCGGGCACCGGCGACGAAGATCGCTCCTGTCCTCGTGTATCGCCGCGGCAAAGGCGTCGATGATTTCGTTCGAAGAGTGGCCAGCGCAACGCCGCTGCAACTCGTCGAAATCGAGCGCCGCGGCGTGGCCGGCCCGTTTCTGAAGGACCTTGCGAAACGGCTGGAGATTCCCGCAGTGCGGGTCTTTGACATGCTCGGCGTGCCGAAGGCGACGGTCGAGAAGAAGTCGGCGCTGGGCGACGTGGTCTCAGGCACGGGCGGTCAGGCTGCGATCGGCATGGCCCGACTGCTCGGGATTGCCCAGGACATTGTGGCGAGCTCGACGGCGAAAGAGGCGAAGGGGTTCGATGCGGGGAAGTGGCTTGGACGATGGCTCGAGCGGCCGCAACCCTCGCTTGGCGGCCGCAAACCGGCTGAGTTCATCGACACGCCGACCGGCGTCGAAGTGGTGGCAAGGCTCCTTGGCGCCATCGAGAGCGGGGCCTATCAGTGAGGCTCTGGCGGATCGCCGCCGAGACGCGCAAGTTCGCCGCAGACGATCTGAGCGGGGGTGCCGCCGCAGCCAGTCCGGGGCGCTGGAATGCTGCAAAGGAATGCGTCGTCTATGCTGCGCCGACCATCGCCATGGCGGTGCTTGAGACAGCAGGGCACATCGACGATGGCGGCTTACCGTTGAACCGCTTCGTGGTCCGTATTGACGTCTCGAGCGACACGTGGGCGGCACGCGAAGCAGTGGAGGTTGCCGCACTCCCCGCGGCGTGGGCAGCGATTCCGGCGGGCAAGGCCAGTGTAAAGTTCGGGTCGATGTGGATTGGGTCGCTGCGATCTGCAATCTTGTTGGTGCCTTCCGTCATCGTTCCCGAGGAACCGGTGGCCCTCGTGAACCCCGCACACCCTGACGCGAAGAAATTGGGCGCGACCGTGGTTCGGCCGTTCGAGTACGACAGGCTGTTTAGACGGACAACCTGAAGACTGGTCGCGGCCTGCCGGCGCGAGCTGTTAGCGGGCCCGCCGCCGTGCCGGCTGACTTGGCGCGTTCCGCATACGAGTCGCGGAACAGCTCGCTGCGCACGAAACCGACGATCTGCTCCCCTCCCCACACGTGGTCCCACAGGGTCCAACGCCACATCCGCAAGCATCTCGCCCCATCTTGCCCGTGACGGGATTGGTCGGTCCAAGCCAGTCCAGGCGGGTTGCCCTTTTTCGATCTGGCGGAATCAGCCAGAGAGATTCAATATAAGGACTGGGCCCGCATTTGCGGCCCCGCGATGTGAGCTGTCTCTCCTGTTGAGGAGACCGTGGCATGAAGCGAACCCCGAAGGAGGCCCCATGAGCGAAAGCCGTTTGTTGACCCCGCGCGAGGCTGAGGCAGTGGTCGAGGACCGCATCGAGGCGTTCGGCCTGGGCGCACTGCCTCGCGTTACGGTTAGTGAACTTGCCGACGGCAGTTGGCGAGTGCGATGGGAGCATCTCGAGCGCATCGTGGCACCGATGACCGACGATGCCTGGCATGCGTGGCTCGAGGAGAACGTGGGGTCGCTCGATGCCGGCGACCTGGAGACGACGGAGAGCTGATCGGCACCGCGGCCGCTAGCGAATCCCCTCCTCATCATGAGATTCCGCTGCCATTTGGTCATAACGGCGGTTGCCGTTGCCGCGATGTTTGCGGCTCCTGCAACCCCGGCGCAAGGCTTTTCTGGCACCGTCTTCTTCGGTGACAGCCTGACGGACTCGGGCTCTTACAAGCCGTTCCTCGTGCCGCCGGTCGCGCCGGCCGGGGCGAACCAGGTGATCGGCCGATTTACGACCAATCCCGGACCGGTCTGGTCGCAGATTCTCGCGAACGGCTGGGGTACCAACTCCGCACCCGCTAACCAAGGTGGCACAAACTTCGCCGTCGGTGGCGCCCGCGTGAACGCAGAGCCCGGCTATCCCTCCGTCGCGCCGACCGCTTTCGCCCCCTCCGTAGCGACTCAGATTTCTGCCTATCTCGCCGCCACCGGCGGCGCCGACCGCCACGCGCTTTATGCCGTATGGGCGGGTGCGAACGACCTGTTTGCCCAGATCGATCCCTCTTACAGCGGAGCACCGGGGAATGTCGTGACGGCTGCGGTCGACCTCGTCACGCAGATCGCGCGGCTCAAGGCCGCGGGCGCCCGCTACATCTTTGTGCCGAACCTCCCCGACCTGGGCCGTACTCCCGCATTCCTCGGTACGCCGGGTGCCAGCCCCGCGACGCAGCTCTCGCAAGTCTTCAACCAGTTCCTCGCCGCAGGCCTGCAGCAGGCGCAGCTCCAGGTCATCCCTGCGGACGTGTACAGTGCGCTGAACGACATCCTCTCGAACCCCGCACGGTACGGAATCGTCAATGCGACCGGCACGGCGTGCGTGGGAGTGCCGTCTTCGCTCGTCTGCAGCCCGCTCAACTTCGTGGATGCGCGTGCGCCGGCCACGTACCTTTTCGCCGACGGCGTTCATCCGAGCACGCAAGGCCACGTGCTCCTCGCCCAGTACTTCGCGTCGATCGTCCAGGGCCCGACCCAGATCTCGGTGCTACCCGAGACGTCGGTGAAGAACGGCATCGCGATGGCGAACATCGTAAGCGGCCAGTTGATGGCGGATGCATGGGTTCGCGCCGACTCGGCGCGCAATGCATGGGTGAGCTTGAACGGCAACTGGCAGAGCTTCGACGCGGAGCAGGCGTTCGTCGGTGCCAGCGGCACGACGGGGGCATTGTTGCTCGGCGCCGATTTCAAGGTAACGCCGGGCGTCATCGTCGGCGGCTATATCGGCTATGGTCGCATAAGGCCTTCCTTAGGCGTCGCCGCAGGCGACTACAGAGAGTCCGACGTGACTCTTGGCGCTTACGGCGGCTGGCGCGGCGGGCCGTGGTACGCAAACGTGCTTATGTCGTACACGTGGCTTGACTACGATGTTACGCGGCAGGTGAACATCGGCGCATCGAGTCGCTCGGTTACGGGCTCGCCCGACGGGGGAAACTTCGCGCTCGGTGGTCAGGGAGGCTACCGCTTCGAAATCGGCAAGGCGAGCCATGGTCCGGTGATCGGGCTGCTCTGGCAGCAGGTGAGAGTGGATAGCTATGGCGAGTCGTCGAACGGCGCAACGTGGCTCGGACTCAATTACGGCACTCAGACGCGAAACTCGTTGCTAGGCAGCCTCGGGTGGGCACTCTCGTACCGGATGGGCGAGTTCGTGCCGTACGCGCGGCTTTCCTACGATTACGATTTCAAGGACAACAAGGATCGCGAAGTATCCGCGCAGCTCCAGTCGTTCTTGGGATTGCCCGCTTTTTCGGTCCCGGCATTCGTGCCGGAGCGAAGCTGGGGTACGGCGCTGGTTGGGATTGCCGGCAAGTTTGGACCGGTGACCACGAACCTGGGTGCGATGACGACCTTTGGGCAGAGCAACGCGAGCGCAACAACTGCCTTCGCAACCGTCACCATGGGCTTCTGAGCGTGCAGTTTCCGACGACTGGGGAGAGGAAAGCGATGCGAACTTCACTTGTCACGGGTGCGAATCGTGGAATCGGACTGGAGCTCTGCCGGCAGTTGCAAGCGCGCGGTGATGCGGTTATCGCTGTCTGCCGGAGGAGCTCGAAGGAGCTCGATGCGCTCAAGGTTAAGGTGGAAGCGGGCGTCGACGTCAGCGATGAAGAGACGGTCGCGACACTGAAAGCCCGCCTCGCAGGGCGCAGACTGGATCTTCTCGTCAACAACGCTGGGATCTACGAGGAAACCACGCTGGACCACCTCGACTTTCAGTCCATTCGGCGCCAGATCGAGGTCAATGCGTTGGGCCCACTGCGCGTGACCGCGGCGCTGCTTCCCTTGCTCGCCGACGGTAGCAAGATTGCCATCATCACGAGCCGCATGGGCTCGATCGGCGACAACTCGTCGGGCGGAGAGTACGGCTATCGCATGTCGAAGGCCGCCGTGAATGCAGCTGGCGTGTCGCTAGCCCTTGATCTTCGTGGCCGAGGCATAGCCATCGCGATCATCCACCCGGGCCTGGTCAATACCGATATGACCGGTCACGGAATGGACCCGGTCCATTCGGTACGCGGCATCCTCGCCCGAATCGACGCGCTCACGCTCGCGGGTTCCGGCGGCTTCTGGCACGCCATCACGGGTGAGAGGTTGCCCTGGTGATCGGTCCCAATTGGTGGAAATGCCGCTGCGGCGGTCCCGTGCTAAGTGAAGGTCGCGCGCGTATACGGACTAGACGTCAGGTAACGCCGTCCATGGCCCGTTGGATGATGCCACGCATTGCAATCCAGGCCGCGAGACTCCTGAAAGCGTCAGCGTCGATAAGCCCCTCCTGCAGCAGCTCGCAGCGCATCAGGAGGTCAAAATGGTTGAATTTGTACGCCGACGCTGCAGCTGCTCCAACGAGCAGCCCGATCGCGGTCTGCTTTGCGCTTCGGTCGGGATCGACCGGCATCTCACTGACGCCGTGCAGACTCCCCCCCTCGGCAACGAGGAGCCTGGCGATGCCGTCAGCCAGGAGGAGCTTGAACGCACCCACTGCTCCGTTGGGAAACTGGAGGGCGCAGACATCCAACATTGTGGATTCGGTAGTGGAGGTGGTGCAGCCACCCGTCTTCGCGTAGCGGGACATCGCTATGCCTTCCTTCCGGTTACCGGTGGACTCTATGCCTGGCTAACAACACGCATCGGTACAGCGGACGCAGTTTTCGATTGCCTTACTTCATTCTCTGCGAGCGCCACCCCTCACGCAACGGGACAACGTGCCTGGATTTCAGGGACAACTGTACTACGTCACGACCAGCAACCTGTACTGGTGGGCCGGGGACGTGCCGTCTGACCCGAGTGCCAGCCAGGACAATGGTACCAAAGCGGTGACTCGGGACTACGTGATATCGGGCGTTGGATGCTTGCCGCCGCGGAAGTTTACCGCTACCCTCCAAGTTAGTTGTGAGAAAACGTACCGGGCAGAGGCAGTCGCTATCCTGGACGACTACTCCGGAATCCTAGAAATCCTGAGGCAGGGGCGGTGGTTCGGCGGGCTACCGTCCAGCCTGCAGGACGCCGTTGTTCATCGTTCGGTCATCCGCACGTATGGCAAGGGTGATGTCATCCTTCGCGAGGGCGAACCAGCAGAGGGCATGTTTGCCGTCCTCGACGGCCAGGTCCGCGTGGTTCGCTCGGTCGGTGATGCCCACGAGGTGCTGATCCACGTCGGAGACGTGGGGTTTTGGTTCGGCGAGCACGGCACGATGGCCGGCATGCCGAGCATAGGCAGCATCGTCGCCGATGCCCCGGTCCGTGTCCTCGTTTTGCCGTTGTTTGAGTTCGAGCGCATCGTCGAGGACGAGCCGCGGTACTTCAGAGCGTTTGCCGATCTCCTGTTTGATCGCTATGCGGTTCTGTTTCGGTACATGGGCGAAATGCACAGCCTCGCCAGCGAGGAGTGGCTGCGTACGCGCCTTGCGGATTTGGCGGCCATGCGCCGCGGCGACTTGCCGACAAGGGACCCCGTGAGCATAACGGTGTCACAGGCGGATCTGGCGACGATGATTGGCGTATCGCGGCAGACCCTGAATGCGCTGCTTACCCGACTGGAAGCGCGCGGCCTGATCGAGGTGGGCTACCGGAGCATCCGCGTGCTGGAGTGTGAGCGCGCCCTGCAGGACGGCAAGCCGCTCAACGAACGGTAGCGCGCGGCTGTTAGGTCTGTGTCGATACCGCTTTCTCCTCGTCGGCCTGATGGCGCGCCTGTTCCTCCATCACGAGCGCAGTCAGCTCGCGCTTGAGCGCATTGAATTCCTGGCTCGCCGTGTCGCGCGGCCGCGGCAGCGTGACCGGAACGATGCGCTTCACGGTGCCCGGTCGGTAGGTCATCACGACGACTCGGTCAGCCAGGTAGATGGACTCCTCGATGCCGTGCGTGACGAAAAGGACGGTCTTGCGGTCCTCGGCCCAGATCCTGAGCAGCTCGTCCTGCAGCGAGCGGCGCGTGAGGGCATCGAGGGCACCAAAGGGTTCGTCCATTAAGAGGAGCGGCGGATCGATGGCGAGCACGCGCGCGATCGCCACTCGCTGCCGCATGCCACCGGAGAGGTCCTTGGGGAAGCGGTCGCGGAAATCGGAGAGACCGAGCTTCGCGAGCAGCCGGTCGACTATTTTGCGGATGCGCGCCGGCGGTTCGCCTCGCACTTCGAGGCCGAACGCGACGTTGCGCTCGACCGTCATCCAGGGGAAGAGGGCGTACTCCTGGAAGACCATGGCGCGCTCCGGACCCGGCGCCAATACTGGCTTGCCGAGCGCGTTGAGCTCGCCGGAGGTGGGCGGATCGAAGCCCGCCACGGCGTTGAGTAGCGTGGACTTGCCGCAGCCGGACGGGCCGAGCAGGCAGACGAACTCGCCCTTTGCCACGTCGAGATCGATGTCCTGGAGCGCCGTGACCTCGCGTCCGCCGGCGCGAAAGATCTTGCCCACGCCGCGGCAGCGGATGGTCGTCTCGCGCGCGTCGCCCTCCGACGCAACGAATGCACTCGCGCCCGGCGCGTTCAGCCTTCCACCCCGCGATGCCAGCGCAGCAGCCAGCGGTTGAGCCGGCTCATGCCGATGTCGATTGCAAGTCCGCAGAGCCCGATGGTGATCATGCCGGCGATGACCTTGTCCGACCAGAAGTACTCGCGCGCCTCGAGGATGCGGTAGCCAAGACCGGAGTTCACCGCGATCATCTCCGCCACGATGACCACGATGAAGGCCACGCCGATGCCTACCCGGATCCCGGTCAGGACGTACGGCATCGCGGCCGGAACCATGATGCGCCAGAAGAGTGTCCACTCGCCCGCGCCGAGGTTGCGCGCTGCCCGCAGGTAGATGGCATCCACGGCGCGCACGCCGGCGATCGTGTTCATCAGCACCGGAAAGAACGCGCCGAGCGAAATGAGAAAGTAGGCAGGCGGGTTGCCCAGGCCGAACCACAGAATCGCGAGTGGGATGTACGCGATGGGCGGGATCGGGCGGAGCACCTGAAGCAACGGGTTGAAGAGCTCGTAGATGACCGGCCGCGCGCCCATGAGCAGGCCGAGCGGTAGCGCCAATCCGGCGCCCAGCCCGAAACCCACGGCAATGCGCGTGAGCGAGGCGAGCACATCGTGCGGCAGCTCGCCGGAGATGGCCCATGCGAGCCAGCTTCCCGCCGACGGGTCGTAGGGCTTCATGGGCAGCAGATAGGACCACCAGCGCAACGCCACGGCCGAGGGCGAGGGCAGGATGAGCGGAGTCACCCACCCCAGCCGCGAAACCGCCTCCCACGCGAGCAGAATCGCCGCGGGGACCGCCACCCACCGAACGAAGCCGGCGATGCGCCCCGCTGCAGCCACTACTTCACGCCGAGCTTGACCTTGGCCTGCTGCAGGAGGTCGAGCTTCACCCAATCAGTAGCCTTGGGCGGATCCGTCATCTTGCCCACACCGTACTTCACCATGAGGTCCGTGGTGATCTGAATGTGCTCTGCCGTGACGTCGTAAGTGTAGGGCGAGTTGGCGATGGCGTCCTGGAAGTCGTCCGCGGTGATCTGCCCTTTGAACATCTGCTCCACCACGTACTTTTCCGCTACCTTGGGGTTTTGAATGAAGTAGCGGGTGGCGTCGACGAAGCATTCGAGGACCTTCTTCGCCACCGCCGGCTTCTCCTTGTACATCTTCTCGGTCATCACCAGCGCTCGCACGGGCTCGCCCATGGGCGTGTCGTAAGGCTTGTACATTTCCACGCCGAATCCCTTGTTGATGGCCTGCGAGGACTGCGGCTCCGACTGGCACATGGCGTCGATCTCTTTCTGCAGGAGGGCCTGGTTCAGGTCAGCAAAGGGCAGGTAGACGATCTGGACGTCCTTGCCTTCCTTCTCACTCCAGGTTAGGCCCGCGTTGGCGAGCTCAGCCAGCAGCAGCAGCTCCTGCGCGCCGCCACGCGCGACACCCACCTTCTTGCCCTTCAGTTCAGCCACTGTCTTCAACGGAAGATCGCTGCGCGAGACGAGCCGGGCGCCGCCCTTGGCGAAACCAGCCACGACGTAGACCTGTCCACCGCCGGCGCGGTTGGCGATGGCGGCGTCCGCGGCGGAGGCAGCGATGTCGACCTCGCCTTTCACGATGGCGGGGAAAATGTCGATGCCCTTGGGAAAGACGGTCTCCTGCACATCGAGGCCGAACTTCTTGCAGTGCTGCTGCATGTAGGAGATCGCGCCGTAATGGGCGAATTTCAGGTTGCCCAGCCGCACGACCTCATTGGCTTGAGCGCTAGGGGTGAGCGGGACGAATGTGAAGGCGAAGGGCAAAGCAAGAGCGAGGCGACGAAGCATATGCGCACTTCCTGGGTTGGCAGTACGGGAGAACGGAACAACGGGACACCGGATAGTAACCTCGGGCTCCGGCGACCGGCAAGACGTCTGCCCACACGGCTGCCCGGGCTGGGCGAGCCAAGGTCGACCCAGCCGGATAGTGCCCCTAGGTCTCACTCGCACAGGCCGAGTATGCGTTCCTCGGGGGTGCAGGTTTTCTTCGGCTTCGCCTGTGGTTTGGTCTTCTGGGCGGCGACACAGGTTCGGATCTCGCGCGCCGTCGGCGCGTAATAGATCCAGCCGGCAGCAAGGTCGGGCAGCGTGAGGTCCACCTCACGCCACTTGGGATGTCCCTGCTCGCGCAGTTCGGGAAAGTGCTGGCAGAGAGATCTGGCAAAGCGAACCATGTGGTCCACCGTGCCTTGCATGTTGTAGTCGTAGGTCACGAGAAATGCGCCGACCGCGATGGTCGTGAAGTCCTGAGTGAGGAGATTGGGATAGCTGCTCTTCTTGACGGTTGCGTAGGTGTAGGTGTTGAGCGGCAGCTTGCTCGACGGGTGATTCGGATCGAACTTCAGGAACTTGATTAACTTCTGCGCCTCCGGCTTCATATTGGCTACTAGTGGTGCGGGTTGACCTGCTGCGACGACCACCACATCGACCGATTTGTCGGTGACCAGCTTGGTCAGGGCCTCTTCGTTCGAAAGATAGCTCGCGTTCTCCTCTGGGATCGGCTTGTCGAACATCATGCGGTAGAGCGTATGCGTGATGTAGGCGGCGCCGCTGCCGACCAGTCCACCGTTGATCTTCGCGTCCTTGATGTCATGGAGATAGTTCAGCGGTGAGTCGGCGCGCACGATGTAGTGAATCTCCGTGTTGTACAGCGGCAGGATCACCCGCAGCGGGCGGATCATCCTCGCCGCGTCGACGTTGCCGGCACCCGCCTTGTCGATGAATGCCTGAAAGACGTCTGCCTGGACGACGGCGAACTTGACGCCGGGCTCGAATCTCAGCAGCTTCACGTTTTCCGCGGATCCTGATGTCGGCAAGACTTCGAGCTGAATGTTCGCAGTTGGGGCCACGAACTTCGCGAGGTCCTTGCCGATGGCGTAGTAGGTACCCTTTTCCGAAGCGGTCACGATCTTGTAGTCGATCTTGTAGTCTGTGGGCGCCGCTGCGGCGGTCCGCTTGGTTTCGGCCTTGCGCTGTTCAAGCGCGCGGTCGTACTCTGTTTCCACCGCCGCGCTCGTGCCGTGAATGAGAATGAGCACCGTGGTGAGCAGGCCGGCAAACGTCCGTATCATCGAGGTTTCCTCCCCTGAGTGTTCTCCTGTGTGCAAAGCCCGAGAGCGGCAAGGGCTTCGGTGCAGCTTCCCACGACCTGGCGATCGCTGGGAGCAATCGCCGCTGTGCCGCGATCGCGGCTGGGCACTGCCGCCGGCGCACCATCCGCACGGAAGGGGTTATCCCTCTCTGCGGATGGCGTGGCAGTCGCCGGTGCGGTGATTGGCTTGGTGGGCGCCGCCGGGGCATGGCGGTCCCTGGCTTCGCTAGTCGTTGTGGAATGCGGTATTGCGTCGCGCGGCTGAAACCGCTGGAAGTAATGATAGGCGAAGTAGACGGCGGTACCTAGTGCCACCACCACGATCGTTGACATGAAGGCGCGTGGGCGTGAACTGCTCGTGGCGCCCGGGGAGAGCGCTCCGGAATCGGTGTGCGCGGCAGGGGCATCTGCTGGCGCCCCGGAGTTGCTGGGGGTGGAGTGAAATTCGGGGGCGCTCTCGGCGGAGAGAAGGCGCGGGGTGGCCTGGGCGCTTGCGGGCCCTGCAGCGGTCACCAATTCGTCGGCTTGCGGCGCGCCGTGGCCAAGCGGTTCCGCCGCCACGGTGGGTTGAACGACCGCTCGCGGACCCCCCGGGACGTCCGGCGGCAGGGGCAGGAAGAAGTCGTCCGGTTCGCTGTTCTCGCGGAGCGCACCACACGCCTGACAGGTGGTTGCCGTCACATCGCTCACCGCCCCGCATTGGGCGCAGCGCTGCGCGCCTAGCGGCGCCCCGCAGGCATTGCAGAACCTCGAGTTGACAGGATTGCCGTGTTGGCAGAAGGCGCATTTGATGGGATCCATGGACGCGCTCTACGATTCGCTTTGCCAGCGTTATAGTCTACTGCTGTGATATTAACCCAGGCTCGCCGACCCGGCATGGGATTTCCTCGCCGCAGAGATTTCCTCACCGCGCAGCTATCTCCCCGTCTCGATGCGGGAAGGCTCGCAAGCGCCTGGAATAGCGGAGAGAGCGACGGGGAAAACGCGGGGACGGCGAGAGGGCAAGAAAGGTTCGGGCGGTAAGCGCTTAAGGCGCGCTCCTTCAATCCGAAACCACGTTCCGTCCCTTCTCCTTCGCTCGATACAGCGCCACGTCCGCCGCGTGAATCAAGTCATCCAGCGTCGAGGCGGGTGGGCTGCTAGCTATCCCACAGGAGATGGTTGCGGGCGCCCACAGCTGGAGGCGACTGTCGGTTGCCTCGACCTCTACGGCCGCACGCAGACGGTCCGCTATCCCAAGCGCGGCCGACCTTGCGGTGTCCGGCAAGAGCACACAGAACTCATCCCCGCCAAAGCGCGCCAGCAAATCTCCCGGACGCAGGTGACGTGTGAGCACGCCAGCCACCACGCAGATCAGAGTATCTCCGGCCAGATGCCCTGCTCGGTCGTTGAGAGCTTTCAAACCGTCGACGTCGATGAGCACCAAGCTGACCGGCACGTCGTCGCGCTCACAGCGCTCGATCTGTCGGCGGAATGCCAAGTTCATCCAGCGCCGGTTGTGCAGCCCCGTGAGGCCATCAGTGCTCGCAGCGTGCTCGAGCTCGCGCTGTCGATCAAGCCCGTTCACGATCGCAGCATTGTCGTATCGCATTCTGCGGGTCAGCACGTACAGCAGGTTCTGCGCGACTGCGTGAGATGTGTTGACAAGAGACCAGACAACCGCCTCGGGAATTACCAGTAGCCGCGTATCTTCCACAGCCACGACGGTCGCCGAAATGGGCTCGCCGTCAACAGCAGACATCTCTCCGACGCACTCGCCAGCTCCAATGAACGTGTAAGACGGCGCACCGCGTCCGGCCAGATGGACGCTCACTCGCCCCCATACAACCACGAAAATGTCCCGAGTGGGCTTGTCACCGAGGTTGAGCAGGATTTCATTTTCGCGCAGATCGCGTACCGTGCAGCCCTTCAACAGGTGCTCCACTTGGTCCATGTCGACAGCGCGAAACAGGCGCGAGGCTGCCAGCGCCTCGCGATCAGCCTGGGTGAGTCCTATAGTCATGGTTGGAAAGGAATTCTCGGCGCCCGGACGGCGCCGGGCCGTCGGAAAGCAGGTTCTGCGCCGGACTATAGCGTGAATGTCCACACTGCGGTAGCCTGGGGGCACTCCGGGGGATACGACCGGGCCGGCAGCTTGAGCAGGGTGGCGCGACGCCGCGTCCCTCGGCGCTCCCCCGCACCCGCAGTTCAACCTGTAGCTTCGTAGGATGCGTTGGCAACTCTTGGAATGTGGGCCCTTTGGCGCTGCTGCGGCGTTGCTGCTGGCCCTGTTCGTGTCGGGCTGCGCGACGCCGGAGGCACCGGGGGAACCGCGCGAAATGAGGGGCCCGCTCGGCGGCCCCCAGCCAGGAACGCCACCAGCGCCAGTCGCGCCCGGCGCTGCCCCCGAGGTGCGTGTGCCGCCCGACGAGGGACCGCTGCCCGCCCTCAATCGCCGCGATAACGTCTACTTCTCGCAAGGGTCCGCCGAGATCGATACGGCAGGCCGGGAGACGATCAGGCAGCACGCTGAGCGCCTGAAGAACAACCGCCAGCTCATCATCATGCTGGTCGGACACAGCACCGATCGAGGCAGCATGGAGTACAAGGTTGCGCTCCGTCAGAAGCGTGTTGACGCCGTGGCGGAAGAACTACGCTCGGCGGGGGCGGCTTCAGGCCAGGTCCGCAAGCGAAGTTACCCGCTCGACCAGCCCACCGTCGATCGATGCGCGACCGAGGCGTGCCACCAGGTGGATCGGCGCGTGGAGCTTCGCTACATCGACCTGAAGACTCCTCCCAGCCGCCGTGTGCCGTAGCGGCAGTCCATGAGAAGCAGTTGGGTAAGAATTGACGCGGGCATGTCGCCATCTGGCGACATGTTGCCGCAAATCTTCTTAGGCGTATGATCCCCAGTCCGGCCCGCAACGAGCGGGGCGGGTTTTGCCCATCACCAATCACTGAGGGAGAAGGACGCGATGAAGAAACTACTTCTGGGTACGATTGCCGCGGGGCTCGTGGCGGGCACAGCGTGGGCCGCGGAATACGGCACCGCCGCGGAAGCGAAGGCGATGCTAGAGAAGGCGGTCGCGGCCGTCAAGGCGGACAAGCCCGGCGCACTGGCGAAGTTCCAAAAGGGCGAGGGCGGCTTCAAGGATCGCGACCTGTACCCCTTCTGCGGCGGGCCCGATGGAAATTTCACCGCGCACCCGACGCTCACCGGCAAGAGCCTGAAGGACCTCAAGGACAAGCAGGGCAAGCCGATCGGCGAGGACATGTACAAGAACGCGCAGGAGGGAAAGATCTCCGAGGTCACGTACATGTGGCCGCGCCCCGGGACCACCGAGCCGCTGGTGCAGAAGGTCAGCTTTTACACCAAGATCGGTGACCAGGTCTGCGCGGTCGGTTACTACAAGTGATGTGGTTCTGTAGGTGCACTGACCCTCTCTGACCGAAGATCCTGAGAGGTATCGGGGCCGCGTGCGTGAGCACGCGGCCCCGCGTGCTTTGAATTCCGTCGTCGCTTTGGCCAGCGCCGCTTGAACGCCAGACGGGCTACCCTAGACCCGCGGCATGTCCATCTAGGATTCTAGGATCACCAGTGACCCACCGTCGCGATCGCGAGTTGGGAATGGATCGGCCGATAGCGCGCCGCGACTTCCTGAGCGGAATCGCCTTGACGGGGGCGGGGCTTCTGTTTGCGCCGCACTGGTTGCGGGCAGGGATGTTGGAAGTACCCGCTAAGGAGCTCAAGGCCGACTACTATCCACCGGCTCTGATGGGCCTGCGCGGGAGCCACGAAGGCTCGTATGCCGTCGCCCACGCGCTGCGGGACGGCAAGCCTGCGGATCAGCGAGCAGACGCCCGACGACACCGGCGAGCGCTACGACCTGGTCGTAGTCGGTGCCGGCATTAGCGGCCTTGCTGCGGCTTACTTCTTTCGCAAGGCTGCGGGACCCAACGTTCGCATCCTCATCCTCGACAATCACGACGACTTCGGCGGCCACGCCAAGCGCAATGAGTTCACGGTCGGCAGCCGCACAATCATCGGGTTCGGCGGTAGCTCGTCGATCGAGAGCCCTACTCCTTACAGTTCGACAGCCAAGGCCCTCATCGAGGCGCTCGGCATCGACGTAAGCGATTATTCGAACGCCATCGACCAGCAGCTCTATCCTTCACTGGGTCTCGGCTCAGGCGTCTTCTTCGACAAGGAGACGTTCGGCGTGGACCGTCTGGTGCCGCGCCCGAACCATCCGGGCTGGCTGGGCAAGTCTGCCGACCAGGTCGAATTGAAGCAGTTTCTCGCGCGAACGCCGCTCTCGCCTTCGGCGCAACAGGAGCTGCTGCGGTTGCATCACGGGCAGGTCGACTATATGCCGGGGCTTAGCTCCGAGGAGAAGAAGGCCCGTCTTGCGCGCATGAGCTATCGGGACTATCTGATCGAGGTCGCGAAGTGCGATCGCGACATCCTGCCGTTCCTGCAGACCCTGCCCCATGGATTGTATGGCGTGGGCATCGACGCAGTTCCCGCGCAGGATGCCTGGGGACTCGGTTACCCAGGATTTCAGGGACTGCAGCTCACCGCGAAGCCGGGGCCCGGAATGAACCGCGACGGGCTGCATGCGGTCGGCGGAGGCAGCGAGGGGTACTTCTACCACTTCCCTGACGGCAATGCGACGATCGCGCGTCTGCTCGTGCGCGAGCTGATTCCGGGCGCTATCCCAGGCAATAGCGTGAACGACATCGTCACTGCCCGGGCGGATTACGGGCGCCTCGATCAAGCCGGGTCGCGCGTTCGCGTGCGGCTGAACAGCACCGTCGTGCGCGTGAGCCATCGGGGCGATGTAGCCGCCAGCCGCGAGGTGGATGTCGTATACATGGCAAACGGCAAGCTCGGTGCCGTCCGCGGCAAGCGTGTCGTGCTCGCGTGCTGGAACAACGTGATTCCGTACATCTGCCCCGAGCTTCCCGCGTCCCAGCGCGAGGCGTTTAGGTATGGGGCGAAGGTGCCGATCGTCTATACCAACGTCCTGGTTCGCAACTGGCGCCCATTCGTGGCGCTCCGGGTGTGTGCGATCGAGGCCCCGGGGAGTTATCACACGAGCGCGAATCTCGACTTGCCTGTGAGCATCGGGAGCTACCGGTGCTCGCATTCGCCCGACGAACCGATTGTGGTGTGCCTGTCTCGCACGCCATGCCAGCCCGGCTTGGCCGCGCGCGACCAGCACCGCGCCGGGCGCCGGGAGCTCCTGGCGACACCGTTTCCGGACATCGAGCGCAGTGTCCGTCTCCAGATGGTTCGCATGCTGGGCGAAGCGGGATTCGATCCGGCAAACGACATTCTGGCGATCACGGTGAACCGCTGGCCACACGGCTACGCATACCAGTACAACTCGCTGTGGGATCCTTTCTGGCTGGAAGGGGGCGAAGAGCCCTGCGTCGCGGGCCGCAAACCCTTCGGACGAATCGCGATCGCGAACGCCGACTCAGGCGCCTACGCCTACACCGACAGTGCCATCGACATGGCAGAGCGTGCCGTGCGTGAGGTGCTCGCCGTGACATCCTGAATGTGCCGTGCCATCGTCCGATTTGGGCAACGTTTCACAGCGCCTTGGCATGGGTGATCCAGCGCCCGGGGTGGGGTAAGAATGCCTCGGCTGCGAGCATGTCAAAGGCATCGTTACATCGAGTCGTGCTTGTTTGCCCAAGGCTGCCGTCTCAGGATGTTTCTGCCGTGTGCTGCGTGAGCGCTCGCGGTGCATCGGGCACCAACCTGGGGCGGGATAATCGCGGCACCCGAGTTCGGTGAGATCGTTTTCCAAAGACTGCCCGGGACGTGAACGCCCCGAACGGCGGGTCGTTGCGGCGGTTGGGCGTCTCCGCGTGAGCGGCCCCGAAAGAGCTCAAGCGATCGGCACGGTTCCTGCCCTTTCCTCGAAGTTACTTTCTTGGTCAAGCACGATTGGCCATGTCGAAACGAATGCGCTCCGCGAATCTGGAACAGCTCACCATCCATGAGATCAGCAAGGCGCTGGAGTCATCGTCCGAGCTCCGCGCGACGCTGCATGCGGTGGTGAACGTCCTCTCAAAGAATCTCGGTGTCTCCAGGGCCATGGTTACTCTGGTGACCCCGGCGGGGGAGATCGAACTCGTTGCTGCGTCGGGTATGTCGGAGAACGATCTTGCCTGCGAAAGCGATTCGCCCAGTGAAGCGGCCACACGCGCGGCGCGCGCAGCGGCCGCGCGCTCGGGAGTCCCCGAGACGGACGACGAACGCTTGTGTCTAAGCCTGCCTGGTTCGGCAGGCCCACCAGCGAATCAGGCGCTGTCGCTCGTGGGTGTTCCAATCCGCGCCTGCGGGCAGGAACTGGGCATTCTAAGCTGCACCCGCCGACCCGGAGAGCTTCACGGCAGCTTTCAGCATGACGTGCGGTTGTTGTCCATTGTCGCCAATCTGATAGGCGAGGCGGTCAAGCTGCCAGAGGTCCCCCACGGCGAGCTCGAAGGCCACGCGGCGGAGTCCACGCGACTCCACTGAAAGACCTCCCAACACGTTACCGAGTTACCGCGGGACCCCGTCTGGACTCGTCGGGGCTTCTCGCCCCCCTGAAGTCCCTTCTCCTCTCACGCGTCCTCTTCAGCGTCGTCGCTGCCGTCGCGGCGCGGGACAGCTCTCGGATCACAGGTGATGGGCCGGTAGATCTCCACCCGGTCCCCTGGGCCAAGCACCGCGTCCAGTCGGGTCACCTTGCCGAAAACGCCGACCTTCTGGGAGGCGAGGTCGATGTGCGGGAACAGGTTCAATATGCCGGAACACTCGATCGCGTCACGCACCGTGCTGTTCTCCGGCACGTCGATGCGCAACCACGCCTGGTCTGCCACTTCCGCGTAAACCACCCCGACCTGCATCCTGTTCATATGCGGACTCCGAAGATGATGAAAACTATTAGGCTGTACCCACCGGGGAACCCACTTGGCTCTCCGGTTTCACCGTCTCCCGACGCCGTGTGCGCAGGCTCTCCCAGGTGCGCTTGCCCGCGAGGAGGAACCCGAGCACGAGGAAGCCCCCGGGCGGCAGAACCATTAGCAGAAAGCCCTTGTAGTCGGGAATGACCTTCAGCTCGAGAAACACGAACCTGCTCCCCAGCAGCACGCTGGCATTAGAAAACAGCGTACCGCTGCCGAGTGCTTCCCGCACCGACCCTACCAGGGTAAGCGCCAACGTGAAGCCCAGACCCATCGCCAGCCCATCGACGAAGGAGTCGAGCACAGGCGCCTTGGAGGCGTAGGCCTCGGCCCGGCCCAGGATGGCGCAGTTGACCACGATCAGCGCGATGAACAGTCCCAGCACCTTGTAGAGATCGTGCAGCCAGGCGTTGAGGCTCATGTCTACCAGCGTCACGAGCGTGGCGATCAGCACGACGAACACGGGTATGCGCACGTCGGGGCTCACCCAGTTGCGAATGCTCGCCACGAGCATGTTTGACACGGCGAGGACTGCGGTGGTGGCGAGCCCCATACCCAGCCCGTTGGTGGCAGAGCTGGTGAGCGCCATGGTGGGGCACATGGCCAGCATCTGAACGAGCACGACGTTCTGCTTCCACAGCCCGTTGCGGAGGATGCCGCTATAGGTGTCTGTCATCCCGGTGTCCCATTGCTGGCGCTTTTCGCGCCATCGATCAGCTCGCTGCGATGCGCGGCGAAGAACTCCAGTCCCTGCTTTACGGCCTTGACGACGGCGCGCGGCGTGATGGTGGCGCCCGTGAACTGATCAAAATCGCCGCCGTCCTTCTTCACCGCCCAGCGCTGCGGGGCGGACGGGTCCAGCGACTTGCCGCTGAAAGCAAGCGCCCAGCCGCTCTTCGCGCTATCGATCTTGTCGCCGAGACCCGGCGTTTCGGTATGCTTCGTGATGCGCACCCCGAGTATCCTGCCGTCGCGATCCACGCCCATGACGATCGCGATCGGACCCGCATAGCCGTTCCCGGTTACCTGGTAGATCACTCCCTCGACGCCTTCCCCCTTGCGGGCGCGGTAGACGGTAAGGGGCGCCCCTTCGGCATCGATCAAAGTCAGGGTGTCGCGCAACAGATCGTTGTCGCTGAAACCGACGGGTAGCACCTGGGACAGGGACGCCTGCAGATCGGCCGCTTCGGCAGCGGCTATCGCGGCTGCCGTGTAGTGATTCGCCAACGCGAGTGCTGCGCTCGCCACCAGCGCAACCACGCCGAGCAAGCCGGCCTGATAGCCGACCGTGCTACGGAGTGCGGCGAACTTCATGATGCACTCCGTCTCGCCCGCTTGGGATCCAGACCCTCGCCGCCGAGCGTTCGTCCGTAGATGCGCGGCCGCAGGTAACGGTCGATAACCGGTGTGAGCGCGTTCATGAGTACCACCGCGAACGCGACCCCTTCCGGATAGCCGCCCCAGGTGCGGATGATGTAGCACAGCAGGCCGCAGCCGAAACCGAAGACGAGCTGACCCGCCTTGCCGCTGGGCGAGCCGACGGGGTCGGTGGCGATGAAGAAGGCGCCAAGGATTACACTGCCCGAGAGCAGGTTCAGCGCTGCGTCAGCGTAGCGTGCGGGGTCCATGGCGTGCAGCGCCGCCGCCGGCAGGGCAACGCCGAGCAGCATGGCGACGGGAATGCGCCAGCTGATCGTCCGGCGCAGCACCAGGTAGAGTCCGCCCATCGCGAGCAGGAGCGCGGACGTCTCGCCCATGCTGCCGGCACGCAGGCCGAACGCGGCCTGGGTCGGGTCGAAGTAGCCGGCGAGCGCCTGCTGCAAGGTGAGGCCGCGGGTGAACTCGCTCTTGATGTGGCCGAGCAGCGAGGCACTGGTCACGGCGTCCGGCTGCGCAATGCCGCCGAAAGTGATGCCGAGCCCTTCGACGAAGCCCGGTGCGCCGGCGGAGAACATCGGCGAGGGTGCAACCCAGGTCGTCATCTCGACGGGGAAGGAGATGAGCAGTGCCACCCGCGCTGCCATCGCAGGATTGAAGAGGTTCTGCCCCAGTCCGCCGAACACCTGCTTGCCGATGACGATGGCGAAGGCACCGCCGACCGCGGCAATCCACCATGGCGCCCAGGGCGGCAGGGACAGGGCCAGCAGCCAGCCAGTGAGCATGGCCGAGCCGTCGGCCAGGGTAGCGGCCGGTGGTTTGCCCGCTATCCGCAGGCAGACGTACTCGGCGGTCACGCACGCGAGCACGTTGACCAGCCACAGGTCGAACGCCGGCCAGCCGTAGAGCCAGAAACCGAACAGCGTCGCCGGCGTGAGCGCCACCATGACACTCGCCATGACGCGCGAAACACTGATGGACGCGTGTGCGTGCGGTGCGTGCGCGAGAACTGCGCTCATGCGTTGGCTTCAGGGTTTTCGGCTGTCGCCGCCGCGGCCGCCGCGGCTTTGGCAGCCTGCTTCGCCGCCTTGCGCGCGGCGGCGGCGGCCGCCTTCTCGCGCGCTTCCCGGGCGTGGCGTTCGCTGCGCGCCTGCGTGAGCTGGCGGGCTGCCTCCTGCTTGAGCTTTGCGCGCTCGCGTGCGGCGAGCTCCCCCTTGGCATGGTTGAAGTAATGCACCAGCGGTAGGTGCGCCGGGCAGGCATAGGCGCAGGTTCCGCAGGCGATACAGTCCTTGAGGCCGTAACCGAGCGCGCCGTTCAAGTCGCCGGCGCGGATGAATGCCGCGATCTCCAATGGCATCAGACCGATCGGACAAGCGCCGACGCAGGTCGCGCAGCGGATGCACGGCGCGGGCTCGGCGCGGGGCGTTTCCTGGCGGGTCAGGGCCAGCACGCCGCTCGTGCCCTTGACGATGGGAACGTCGATGTTGGGCAGCTGCTGGCCCATCATCGGTCCGCCCATGACGATGCGGGCGGGATCCTGGGTCAAGCCGCCGCAGTAATCGAAGAGATCCCGGACCAACGTGCCGATGCGAACTTCGAGGTTCCGCGGCGCGGCCACTGCCCCACCGTTGACGGTGACGATGCGCGAGATCAGCGGCTCGCCAAACCGCAGCGCACGGTGCACGGCGTAAGCCGTACCGACATTGTGCACGACGACCCCCACGTCCATCGGTCGCGCGTTCGGGGGCACTTCCTTCCCGATCAGGGTGCGGATGAGCTGCTTCTCCGAGCCCATCGGGTAACGGCTCGGAACCGGGCGCAACTGGATGTCGCCGAAGGGCTCAACTGCAATTCGCATCGCGGCGATGGCGTCTGGTTTGTTGTCCTCAATGGCAACGATCAGCTCGGGTGCACCGATGGCGTACTGCATCATGCGAGCGCCATCGATCACCTCGACCGCGCGCTCGCGCATCAGACGGTCGTCGCAGGACAGGTAGGGCTCGCATTCACCGCCGTTCAGGATGAGCTGCTGGACCCGGGTGCGCCTGCCCAGGCTTAACTTAACAGCGGCCGGGAAGGTGGCCCCGCCCATGCCGACAATGCCGGCCGCTTCCACGCGCGCCGCGATGTCCTCCGGCGGCAGGCAGAAGGGATCCGGCGGCACGTCGAGCTCCAGCCACCGATCCGCGCCGTCCGCCTCGATCGTGATCGTCGGTGTCGGCAAGCCGGAAGAGTGAGGGGCGGTGAACTCGGCGATGGCCGTCACCTGCCCTGACGTGGGAGCATGCACCGGCGCCGAGATGTTGGCCGAGCTGCGCGCGATCGGTTCGCCCTTGCGGACCTGTTGGCCAACCTTGACGACCGGCTTGCCCGGCGCACCGATGTGCTGCTGCAGGGGCACGTGGAAGCGCGATGCGAGGGGTGCAGCTGCGATGGATAGTCCCGCGACGGGCGCCTTCTGCGGATGCGGATGCACGCCCCAGCCGACAGCGAGTTGCTCCAAAATCCTGGACAGACCGAACATGTGGCGCCTCGTATCGGTTGGCGCGGGCTACGCCGCGAGCCCCGGTTTCGCCCAACGCCAGGACTGCAGGGTTACGGGCACCGGCACCAGATGCATCGACTCGGTGGGACAGACCTCGACGCACTTGCCGCAGCCGGTGCAGGCCTCGCGCAGTACTGCGTGGATTTGCTTGACAGCGCCCACGACTGCGTCCGTCGGGCAGACCTTGAAGCACTTGATGCACCCGATGCAGATGTCGTCGGCTGGTGTCGCGACCATGGGCACCGCCTCTGCTACGCCCGACAGATCGGCTTCGACCCCCAGCCTGGCCGCGAGCGACTCGGCGAGCGCACGGCCGCCGGGCGGGCACAGGGTGACCGGGGCCTCGCCCTTGGCGAGCGCGCTGGCCGCGCCGCTGCAACCGGGGTAGCCGCATTGCCCGCACTGGGATCCCGGCATCATCGCCTCCAGCTCGGCCACGATTGCGCTCTCTTCTACCCGAAGATAGCGCGCGGCCATGCCGAGGACGACACCCAGGCCGATGCCCAGGCCTGTGAGACTAAAGACGGCGAGAATCATGTCTATGCTCCTGGACTAGTTGACGGTCAGTCCCGCGAATCCCATGAAAGCGAGCGCGAGCAGACCGGCAACGATGAAGCCGATGGGGGCACCGGCGAAGGCCGTCGGCACCTGCGCCACGGCAAGGCGCTCGCGTAGACCGGCAAACATGATCAGGACCAGCGTGAAGCCAGCGGCCGTACCGAAGGCGTAGAGCAGGCTATGAATCAGATCGCTCCCCTCCTGGGCGTTGAGCAGCGCCACACCCAGCACGGCGCAGTTGGTGGTGATGAGCGGCAGATAGATGCCGAGCACCTGATAGAGCGCAGGCGCGCTCTTGCGAATCACCATCTCGGTGAACTGGACGACCGCTGCAATCACCAGGATGAAGGTCAGGATGCGCGTGAAGCCGATGTGGAGCGGTGTCAGGACCCAATGGTCGACAAGCCAGGCCGAGCCGGACGCAAGGGTCAGAACGAACGTGGTGGCGAGCCCCATGCCAACAGCACTGCCCACCTTTTTCGATACGCCCATGAACGGGCACAGGCCAAGAAACTTGACGAGCACCACGTTGTTGACCAGTGCAGTGGAGATGAGCAGTAATGTGAACTCGGTCATCAATCCGGGCCTCGAATCCGGTCGGTGTTTTCGCAGTTTGCATGCCATCGCAACGGCCTGGGAAAAAACGCCATGCGCAACCGAGCGTTAAGCGAGAGAGGGCGTCGCGGAACGTGCGCTATGTATGTCGCGGTTGCCTCAGCGGGCGAAATGCCCGGCTTCCGTTGTTGCGAACCTTACAAAGGCTAAGCGCTCAAACCCAATCGAATACGCGGTCCGGGATGTCGGCGCGCTTCTTGCCAAAAAAATGCATCCACTTCGCGCTGACCACGGAGAGGGGCGAACGAATCCGCTCGAAGGCCCGGTCGAGCCGCGTCACCGGCCCAAGGCACCGGCGTGTTCGCAAACTTAAGAAGCGTCGACAGGAGAATCGAAATGAACAGTGATGCCGCATCTGCAGTGGGAACCGCGAGTGCAATGCGCCACGTGCTCGAAGCGCTGCCAAACACCACACCGCGCAACGTGGTCGAGACGCTGGAGCGCATGTTCAACCTGGGCGGCAGCAGGCTCCCGCCAGAAGTATTCTTCGAGACGGTCGAGCAGGCCGCGGTCGCGATCTCGATCACCGACACCAAAGCCAATATCCTCTACGCCAACCCTGCATTCAAAAGTGTCACCGGCTATGAACCCGGCGAGGTGATCGGGCGCAACGAGTCGATCCTCTCGTTTAAGGCGACGCCGCAGGCGGCATACGATCATATGTGGTGCACCTTGCAAAGCGGGCAGTCGTGGACCGGACCTCTGCTGAACCAGCGCAAGGACGGCAGTCTCTACCTCGCAGAGCTCACCATCAC